>Ga0364874_10111_pt1 | contig 45246 bp, 33 predicted proteins | sample ExccelAu500001D4_2_FD_206922 | JGI IMG/M metagenome (GOLD analysis project Ga0364874, IMG submission 206922) | Enriched cells from Trout Bog Lake Hypolimnion, Wisconsin, USA - BchlTB.Aug07.5000.01.D4 | ecosystem: Environmental > Aquatic > Freshwater > Lake > Hypolimnion/Profundal zone | place... | reverse complement strand
TACTAATAGTACAGAAACGGGTTTCTAATTAAAAGGACAGACATTAAAATAGGGTAGAAACGCTTTTATGCTGTTCTGCCCAATGGGTTATTTCAAGTTAAATAAGTAGGATATTACAACTGCCTAAAACATTTAAAATCCTGAAAGTTAACTTTAGGTATGGTGAAATTCACTTCAATATAAATAAAACAGGAAGCTTATTAACTATCCTCAAAGCTTTTTAAAATAGGGGAATGCGAAAGATAATAAGCATCCGGACTATACATAAATAAGGTGCTACCATTTTTTATCCGCTCTATAATAGCCCGGTGTTCCTGTACAGGTAATGCAGGACAACCTTCACTTCTGCCTATATACCCTTGAGAATGGATCATTTTTTCATTTACATAAGCTGCAGCGTGCATTACAATAGCCCTTTGCTCCGCTTTATCATTAATTCCCTCTTCTTCCCCCAACAATTTTAATGAATACCCATGTTTGCCCCGGTAAGTGCCAGATGTTATATAAAACCCTAAACTGCTTTTATAGCTGGAAGGTTTATTGGAAAACTGAACCGCCATTTGCTTTCCGGATTTTTTCCCATGCGCTACATAGGTATTAAATAAGAGCATTTTGTTTTTAAGATCCAAAACAAATAATCGTTTTGCGTTGGAAGGCAAACTGAAATCTATGATAGATATTACCATGTCATTAGCAATTTGCCCGGATGCTAAAAAATAATGATACCCCTTTATGGCATATTCAAAAGCTGGCCTGGTTAACCCTAATTCACTTAATTTAAGACTGTCATACAGGTAGTTTTCAGATATTTCAATGGGTTTGATTGTAATTACCTTCTTTGTTATACAATCTTTTTTACTTACCGTAAATGAAAATTGAAGGATGACCAGCAACCAAATTAAAAAAAAACGAACTAACTTATCAGGAATCATTCTGTTCATGATTAAATTTAAAGGATGATAGAAATTAAGCAGTAATGTAGCTGGTTAGACAGTTGTAAAAATAAGCTTCATTTTTGTAAAATTAACAGAAGGTTGATGCAGGTTTCTTTATTTTAGAGTTATCAAAAATTCATACTAAAATCACACTGATCATCAATTTATTATACTTTTTTATTTCTCTTAAAATTTACTTAAAATTTATACAATTGAAGCATTCTGTACTTATTCTTTGGTTTTTCATTGTTTTCTGTGCCTGCAATAAGCCACAATCACCTGAGTTTCGTGCAATTGAGCATGTTAAATTGGCGAAAGCAGACTTTGATCAAAGCATCATTACCATGGATATTAATATGTATAACCCTAATAATTTTGCAGTAAGTCTGAAGAAAGTGGATTGCGATATATCTATGAACAAGATTTATGTTTCAAAATTTTTACTGGATACGCTTTTGTATATACCTGCTAAATCAGTATTTATTATACCTGGCAAGCTGAATATTGATACCCGGAAAGTATTCAGCAATGGATTGACTCTTTTATTTAACAGGGATGTGGTTATTAATGCAAATGGTACCTGTAAAGCAGGTAGAAATGGAATTTATCTCACTATTCCGGTTAAATATGAAACCAGCCTTCATATTAACTTTTAGAATAGCCTGTTTATCAGTTCTACCTTGGTGGTTCTGAACAAGGCATTTTGGGATGCGGACCTCCTCCATCCTCTGCTCTTTTACAAAGTAGCGGCAATCTTTTATAAGAATCAGGTTCTGCTTTTGTTGTGTCCGCATCAAATCCTGCATTATTCATGGCTACCCTGATGTCGTCTGGAGTAACCCTGTCAGGATTATACTGAATTCTGATTTCTCCACTCATTAGATTGGTTCTCCATTGCAGCATCCCGTTTCCCCAATTGGTATAATTTTCAGATTTCAGGTAATTTTCCAGCTTTTCTTTACATACCCAACATCTAAGGTTACCAGATTTGATGGTTACCCATTGCGCTTTGGATGCCATTACCTGTGCATTGCTCTGAAATCTGCAAACCATTATCATACAAATAATGAAGATAGGTTTCATATTTTTTACAATTGAGTTTAGAAATACGGGTAAACAATACTTAAAAATAATGTTAACCCAGAGATTTATATTCATCTCAAACTGGCTATCTATTCCAGTCTGCAGGGTTTTCCCTCCATTTTTGTAATAAGGACTCAGTTTCTTTAGAAACAATTCCTTTTTCAACAGCTAGTTCAATCATGGCAGAATAATTGGATAGAGAGCGGAAAGGCACATTACTCTCAGCAAATGCATTGTCTGCCAGTTCAAAACCATAATTAAATATAGACACCATTCCATCTACCTGCATTCCTGCATTTCTTATAACATCTACTACCTGCAGGCTACTTTTACCTGTAGAAATAAGATCTTCCACAACAATAACCCGTTGCCCCGGGGTATAAAAACCTTCAATCTGGTTTCCCAATCCATGCTCTTTGGGCTTTGGACGAACATAGATATAAGGCAATTTTAACTGGTCTGCTGCCATTGCCCCCCATGCAATTCCGGCAGTAGCAACCCCTGCCAGCATATCTGCCTCCGGAAAATATTCAAACAATACATTACACAATTCACTTTTAATAAAGTCTCTAACAAAAGGAAAAGAAAGTACTTTTCTGTTATCACAATAAATAGGACTTTTCCATCCACTTGCCCAGGTAAAGGGTGCATCCGGACTTAATTTAACTGCCTGCACCTGCAGTAATTTTTCAGCAACAGCTTTTTCATTTGTCATGCTGCGAAGATAAGTAATGGAATTTGTAAGCAAATTTTCACAGGCAATTCATTTTTATTCAGGTAATTTGTATCCGTAAAATCAGGATACAAAAAAGGGTAGTTTACAGCCAAAAATTGAAAGCAAAATCTAACAGCTTTTATTTTAGCTTTTTACCTTATTTATTCAATCTAATATGCAAAAAATTATAGCTGCCGGTGGCATTGTTACTAATACGGAAGGAAAAATACTAATGATATTCAGAAGGGGGAAATGGGATTTACCCAAGGGTAAACTGGATAAGGGAGAAACCATTGCCGAATGTGCTGTACGCGAAGTGGAAGAAGAAACGGGATTAAAAGATATTCATTTAGGTAATTTTCTATTAACTACAGATCATCATTACCAAGACCCATGGTTAAATACTGAGGTTATTAAAGAAACGCATTGGTTTATTATGAAAATAATCGGAGAACAAAAACTAATTCCACAAACAGAAGAGGATATTACTGATATTAAGTGGGTTAACCGGGAAGAATTAAATGCCTGCCTGCAACTTACCTATTCGAATATAGTTACAGTAATAGTAAAATTTATACAGACTACCGGTTCTTAAGATCAGCAGTTTATCAGATGCTGAATAAGCAATAAAACGAATAACATATTGACAACCAATATATTTTAATATTTTTTCTTAATAGACCTGGCAACTTCTCTGGGAAGAAAAAGAGAAGCATCTCCTCCATTACGGATAATATCCCTTACAATGGTAGATGCAACTGAAGTATATTTCGGCTCGCCGGTTAAAAAAATAGTTTCAATATGCCGGTCCATTGTCCGGTTGGCATCTGCAATTGTTTTTTCATATTCAAAATCACTCACATAACGTATGCCCCTTAAAATAAAACGGGCTCCTATCTCCCTGCAATAATTAATTGTAAGCCCATCATACATTACACTAATTACCTTGGGTTCCTTCCTGTAAATTTCCTTTACCCATTCTACCCGTTGATCTGCAGTAAACATCGGACTTTTAGATACGTTGGCACCAATTCCTACGTAAATTTTATCAAAAAGAGGCAAAGACCTGTTAATGATATCAACATGTCCTAAAGTTACCGGGTCAAAAGTCCCGGGAAACAGGCAAATACGTTCCATGATAAATAATTTACAAAGTATTATTTACGATATACAATTTAGAAATGATGCAGCTATTAAAAATAGAGTGTATTTCCCAAACCGTAATTTAATTCTCTCTGTTCGCAAGTAAATATAATACAGCCATTCTTACCGCCACTCCATTCTCTACCTGATGTAAAATAATGGAAGAAGGTCCGTCTGCCACATCACTATCCAATTCCACACCCCTGTTAATTGGCCCCGGATGCATAATAGTTATTTCTTTTCCTAAACTTTCAAGCAATCTCCTGTTAATACCGTAGGCAAGGCTATACTCCCTTAAAGAAGAAAAAAGAGGTTGGTTTTGCCTTTCCAGCTGAATACGCAGCACATTGGCAACATCACACCATTGCAGAGCTTTCTTTACATTATACTCTACCCTTACTCCTAATGCTTCGGTAATATATTTGGGGATTAAGGTAGGTGGACCAGCCACTACAATTTCCGCACCCATTTTTGTAAGAAGATAAATATCACTCAGTGCTACCCTGCTATGCATTATATCACCGATAATTGCCACTTTTAACCCTTTAAGGCTGCCAAATTTTTCCAGCATGGAAAAAGCATCCAATAATGCCTGGGTAGGATGTTCATTGATACCATCTCCTGCATTTACAATAGCAGCTGGAATATGTTTTGCCAGAAAATGCGGAGCACCACTGGCACTATGGCGCATGACTACCATATCCACTTTCATGCTTAAAATATTGTTTACAGTATCTAAAAGTGTTTCGCCTTTAGCAGCAGAAGATCCGCTCACTGTAAAATTAATGGTATCGGCACTTAACCTTTTTTCAGCCAGTTCAAATGAAATACGGGTTCTGGTAGAATTTTCATAAAATAAATTAAGAATAGTTACATCACGTAATGAAGGTACTTTCTTAACAGGCCTTTGTAATACATCCTTGAACTGAGTGGCAGTAGAGAGAATTGTTTCGATATCCTCTTTCTGGAGGTCTTTAATACCAAGTAGGTTTTTGGTAGATAGTTTCATTAAAGTGCGAAGATAAAGTATTAACGAATTAAGAATCTAATAATTCAATACATTCTTTTTCATCTTTTTCTTTCCAGTATACTTTTACTTTCTGTGATATAAATGTATCAATTGCCTGACCACAATAATCAGGTTGTATTGGAAACTCACGACTGAACCTTCTATCTATCAACACACATAATTCCACCTTTGAAGGTCTTCCAAAAGCAAGCAAAGCATCTAAAGCCGCCCTGATAGTCCTTCCTTTATATAACACATCATCCAGTATTACCACATTTTTATTCTCAATATCAAAAGGAATATCAGTTTTATTGGCAATATGCAAATGCTTGCGGATATCATCTCTGTAAAAAGTAATATCCAATTTGCCATAATGAATGAATGCAGGATCTACCAGAAGCTTTAATTCATTAACAATCCTGTCACTAAAAAAAATACCTCTTGGCTGAAGGCCAAGGATAACAGTATCTTTCAGATACAAATGATTTTCATGAATCTGATGCGCTAACCGCTTTACAGTTAATTCAATCTGATTCTCAGTTAAAATCGTCTTCACTCCGTAATTTTTCATAAAAATAAGCTTTATAATTATTCGATTGCTTTACAAGGTAAGATTATCAATATGCCCTTACTTTGCAGGTTCATGTTTTTACTGCAAAACATATCTCTGTATCAGTTTAAGAACTACGATCTGAAAGCCTTTTCCTTTAAGGAAAAAGTAATTGCAATATGCGGCCCTAATGGAAGCGGAAAAACCAATTTACTGGATGCTATTTATTATTTATGTTTTACAAAAAGCTATTTTAACCGGCAGGATGCTCAGATTGTTATGCATGGGTTACCTGGATTAAGACTGGATGGTCTTTTTTTAAAGAATGAAGAACCTTATAAGGTTACAGGTATAATCAGGGAAAATAACAGAAAGGAATTTTTGATTGACCAGTCGGAATATAAAAAATTCTCTGAACATATTGGCCGGTTTCCAAGTGTAATGATTGCACCGGATGATGTAAGTTTAATTACAGGATCCGGGGAAGAAAGAAGAAAGTTTATGGATACCTTACTTTCTCAGTTAAATCCTGCATACCTGCAATGCCTGATAGAATATAATAAAATCCTTTTGCAAAGAAATAGCCTGTTAAAACAATTGCATGTTCATCATCAAAATACTGATCTGTTATTAGATACCCTGGATGAACAGCTGACTGAGAAAGGAACCCGTATTTTTAACTGGAGAAAAGAATTTATTGCAGATTTTCTGCCACAGGTAAAAGAAGCCTATCTGCAGATAGCAGGAAAAAGCGACCTGATTGATCTGATGTATGAATCTCAGTTATTCAATCAGTCATTATCAGCATTGTTAAATTTAAACAGGTATCGGGATCTGGCTATCCAAAGAACTTCAACTGGTATTCATAAAGATGATATACAAATCAGAATGAAAGACCTGGTATTTAAAACTATTGCATCGCAGGGACAAAGAAAAAGCATGCTTTTTGCCTTAAAACTGGCAGAATTTAAAGTACTAAAAGAACAGAAAGGGTTCTCTCCTATTCTGCTAATGGATGATGTTTTTGAAAAACTGGATGCAGAAAGAATGCATCACCTTTTATATAAAGTTTGTGTGGAAGAAAATGCACAGGTATTTATTTCTGATACACATGCTGAAAGACTTTCCGAACATCTGGTGCAACTGAATATTCCATACCAGCTGATACAACTTTCTGCAATGGATTAATTTTCGGCTGTCTTTACAAATCTTATCTTTACAATATGGGAGAATATTCTATTGGCGATGCCATGAAAGGTTTTATCAATAAAAGCAGGTTAAAGAATGGCATCCGTGCTGTTCAGGTAGAAGAAGTATGGGAAAAATTAATGGGCAAAACAATTGCCAAATACACTGACAAAATTGAAATAATACAACAAACGCTATTTATACATACGAATGTAGGCCCGTTAAAACAAGAACTGCAATATCAGAAAGCACAGATTATTGAAAGAATAAATGAAGCATTTGGCGAAAAAGTAATTACCCAGGTTGTTATCCATTAATCAAATCCAGTATTGTTGCAAACCTGTATTATTATTTGCTCTGGTTTGTTCTTTATGCTCTTCTACTGCTGCATGTAATAAATCCGGAAGGGTAATAATCCCTTTAAATTCAAACCCATCAAAAACAGGCAAATATTGGGTTTTAAATGTAAGCATCAACTCCTTACACCTGTCTGTAGATTCATTTATATTAATAACAGGAACATCATTTGATAAAATCTCTTTAACTTTTGTCTGACTGGAATTTCTTCCTGCCAGAATGATTTTTTGAGAATAATCCCTTTCACTCATAATACCGGTATAATGCCCATTGTCCATCACAATTACAAAACTTGTATTTTCAATTTTCATCAGTGCCAAAGCATCTAATACACTTGCTTCGCCATGTATTGTATTAAAATGGGAAGAGGAATGTTGAAGAATTTCATTTACAGTTTTCATACGGTTAAATTTGATTGAACAATAATTTTACCAACTTAAGAAAGTTCAACTAAAAAATACAAAATAAATATGACTTCCATCATAATTTAATCCGAAATATTTATTTTAGTAAATGATGATTTTAAGGATCTTAAAAAGTTTCCTTTTATTCTCTTGACATTCAGCTTATTACTATTTTATTACTCTAAATATCTCAGGGTAGTAATCCCGATTCATTTTCAAACTTAACAATATCTGCAAAACTATATTTTGCTTTAATGGTTCCTTTGTCCAGCAACATATAAGTGGGTTGCACCCTGGCAGCTGTTTTTAAAACCGTTGCATCTGCCCGTAAAATAGTAAAGTGGGCACTATTAAATATAGGAATTACCTGATCGGGCATTGCAGTAACAATATAGAATGGAATCTTTTTTTCATGACAAAGAAAATCAATTCTATATACATCATCCTGCCATAACCTTATTGGTGTATCCAAATCCTTCAGCAACAATAAAACGCATTTCTGATTCAGAATAAAATCAGTTGTATCCCTTCCGTTCAAAGTATGTAATGAAAAATCTAAAATCGCTGGTTCAGCATTGCCTTTCCTGACCAATTTATCTATTCTGTTTTGAAATATATAGGTTGAATCAAAGTTGTTGGGAAAATGGTTTTTGTCAAATTCAATCATCTCCTCATTTTTTCTGTATTGAAAAACGATAGTAAAACTATCCGGAACAGCTCCGGCTGGTATTTTCATCTGCTCCTTAATATTATTCCCTTTTTGTAGGGTAAACAATCAACTAATGGCAAATGTCTCAATACATAAATTTGCAATCCAATTGTAAAAATAATAGAAACCAAAATGATGATGATTGACAAATTAAGGATCAATACTCTTTTTATATATTTAGAATTAAACAGCAAAATAAGGATCATGATTAATAAAATCAGATCTTTTAGAAATGTATTCGTTCCACTGAGTGGTATACAATCACCAAAACAACCGCATTCTTTAATTTTACCGCTAAATAAAACATAGGCTGTTAAATAGGTAAAGAAGCTGATTAAAGCCAGCAGAAACCAATTGAAAAATTTAATTTGCCAGCTGATAAGCAAGGCAACTCCCGCCATTACTTCACAAACATTCATAGCAACAGCAGCATATAAAGTATAATTATCCATAAAATGCCAGCCCCAGGCTTCAAAGAATTCCAGCATTTTATAACTTAATCCCAACGGGTCATTGGCCTTAACCAACCCTGAAAAGATAAATAACAATCCAACTATCCACTTTAATATATTGATAAAAGTCTTCATTATGCTCTATAAAATTATGAATTTAATGTTTACCTTCTTTTAAAAGTATTAATGCAAAAACAGCATAGTTCAATATATCTACATAATTTGCATCAATTCCTTCACTGATAAGGGTTTTACCATCGTTAGCAAGGATCTGTTTAATCCGGAGCAATTTTACTAATATCAGGTCAGCAAAGCTTTCCTGACTCATTTCACGCCAGGCCTCTCCATAATCATGATTCTTATTAAGCATCGTTTGCTTTGCAAAATCTATATATTGATTGTAAAGGCAATTTACTTCTTCCACAGGAAGGTCTTCCACTTTGGGCTGTTTTAATTCCAGTTGTACCATCCCTATAACTGCATAATTAATAATTCCCTTAAATTCAGAAGCTATATCATCCCCTATTTTTTGAGTTTTAAGATCTTGTATGGTTCTTATCCGAAGGGCTTTTATGAAAATCTGATCCACTACAGAAATAGTTCTTAATACCCTCCAGCTAGTCCCGTAATCTTTAGTTTTCTTAATAAAAATTTCTTTACAAAGTTGTATTGCCTCATCATACTGAATATTTGTATTTACCATTTACTTCCCTTTAAAATCAATAAATATACTGAAAACTGAAAAAATAAAATTTATAAAGGAGAAACAGGATTTCAGTAAATCACCTGCTTCAGTTCTTCATTTATTACCTTTGTCAGAATTGCAAGTTAAATCAAACTGTACAATGTTCACACTCAATTGTAAAGGAAGATTATTAATATTAAATGCTCCGGTCATAATGGGCATTATTAATATGACACCTGATTCTTTTTTCAGTGATAGCAGACCATTCAATTTACATGCTGCTTTATTAAAAGCGGAACAGATGATTCAGGAAGGAGCAACGATTATTGATATTGGCGGGCAAAGCACCAGACCCGGCAGTGATCTGGTTTCTGAAGAGGAAGAACTGAAAAGGGTAATAGCTGTTACTGAATTAATTAAAAAAGAATTTCCAGAAATTTATCTTTCTATCGATACTTTTTATGCAAAAGTTGCCAGGGAAACTGTAAATGCAGGAGCAGATATTGTTAATGATATCAGCAGCGGTTCAATGGACGAAAATATGATTCCAGTTGTTGCTGCTTTAAAGGTTCCTTATATCGCCATGCATATGCAGGGAAAACCAAAAACCATGCAGGATAAACCTGAATATGATCAGGTGACCAGAAATGTGCTGGATTATTTTATAGTGCTGATGGAAAAACTCAGGCTTGCCGGAATTCTTGATATTATTGTAGATCCGGGATTCGGCTTTGGAAAAACGATGGAACAAAACTTCACCTTACTGAAGGAACTTTCTGTATTTAAATTACTTCAGAAACCCATTCTTTGCGGCATTTCGCGAAAGTCAATGATCTGGAAAACCTTGGCTATTAACCCGGATGAAGCGCTAAATGGTACAACTGTTTTAAATACCATTGGTTTAATGAACGGAACCGATATTTTAAGAGTTCATGATGTAAAAGAAGCAAGGGAAACCATTCAGCTTTTTGAAAAATATAATTCATAAAAAAAGATCCGCAGTTTATGATTAAACTGCGGATCTTTTTTTATTTATCTGAACACCATTTTAATGGTGCTGTTGTTGTTGCTGCTGTTGTTGCTGCTGTTGTTGCTGCTGTTTCATTTTGTTAATCTGTTCCTGTAAAGCAGGATTCATGTTAGGATTAGTACCAGGCTGTTCAGGAGCCGGAATGGTAATATCAGTAACTTCTACCTCAAATATCAGATTTGAAAAAGAAGGGATAACCGGCGGCATACCCTGTGCCCAATATCCCATAAATGCTGGAATATATAATTTTCCTTTTCCACCTTTACCAAATAATTTCAGTCCTTCTTCCCATCCTGGAATCACACGGTGTGCTCCAATTACAAGGGTAAGGGGCTGTCCTTTAACACCATTTTTAATGTTGGAATCAAACTCTTTCCCATTTTCTAAAGTTCCTTTATAGAAAACGGCAACCTGTTTGCCAGTATCTGCTTTTGGTTCAGTTCCCGGGTTTTCAATTTCCACTAAAACGCCACCAGGAGTTTTTTGAGTTTTCACGCCTTTTTTGGCTACCAAAGCTTCCAGAGACTTGGTTTCTTTTTGTTTTTCTGATTCAATTTCTTTCTGATAATCAGCATTTACATCTTTATCATTTGTAAATACATTGATAATTTCTAATCTTCCCTTAATTACACCATTTTTAGTAAAAATATTATTGTAATCAGGAATCATTTGCAATTTTTTCAAAGTATCAATACTCATTAAAAATTCAACTTTATCACCAATACCTGCTTTAGTAATAATTTCAGGAAAATCATGTTTTCCGCCTCTTGCAGAATCCACCTGGATATAAGCAGGAATATGGTCAAAAGTAGTTTTTAAAACAGAATCCTTAGATCCAACTTTTACTTTGTACTCAATGTTCAGTTTTACAAACTGACCCTGTTTAATTTTTTCTTTACTGTTTCCGGATATCTTGTAAGCAAGACCGGATTTCGTTTTTTCATATTGATTGCAGGAAGCTAATAAAACTGCTGCAGCCAAAATCGTGTTGATGATTTTCATTTTAAATTATTGAAGTTGTTGTTCGTATTCTTTTATCACTTGATAAAATTTTTTCACTGTTGTTTCTAATGGGTCACTGCTTCTTCCTCCTGCTGCATTCAAATGCCCCCCCCCCCTCAAAATGAAGCCGTGCAAAGATATTGACATCAAAGCCATTTTTACTCCTGAAGCTCCATTTTCTTTCCTCCTCCCGGTCTATTACTATTGCGGCAAACCGAATACCCTGAATGGTAAGTAAATAATTCACTAATCCTTCTGTATCCCCTGTCCTGATATCAAATTTATAGATATCAGTTTTAGGAATGGCCATAATGGCGGTATTATATTCATATAACACATCCATTCGGTTTAACAGGGCATTTCCTATAAACCGTAACCTGTTTTCTAAAAAATTATCATAAATTTTTTCATGAATCTCTGTATGTTTCAGTCCTAATTCCAGTAAATGTGCCACCATTCTATGAACAGATGCTTTAGTGGAAGGAAAACGGAATGAACCAGTATCTGTCATTACACCTGTATATAAACAGGCTGCCATATCCAGATTTAAAAGGATGGAATTGCCAGATTGTACAATAAAATCATATACCATTTCACAAGTAGAACTTTTACCAGTATCACTGATACCAAAAGTAAAAGCTTCTTCCTGGGGTTGCTGGTGATGGTCTATCAATATTTTTACTGCCCCAGATGATTCCAGGTATTTCTCCATGTTTTTGGTACGGTGCAGAATATTAAAATCAAGACAAAATAACCAGTCAGCTCCAGCAATCAGTTCTTTGGATTTATCTTTATATTCTTCAAAATCAATCACATGATCAGTGCCAGGCATCCAGTCCAGAAAATTAGCCCAGTTGGTTGGGGATATTACCAATACATGATGACCAAGGCTTTTCAGAAAATGATACAATCCCAAGGATGAACCCATGGCATCGCCATCTGGTTTCTGATGGGTTGTAATCACCACTTGTTTGGGATCACTATGTAATAATGGATAAAATTCTGCTGTTGATTTCATACAATGGGCGCAAAAATAGAGGAAATCACTTGTTTTATATCATTTCTTTATGAGTTGATTCCAATTTAAAAATAAAGCATTCATTTCTTTACCTTTGCGGCGAAAAGTAAAAATGATAATATGAGTAACAGAACTTTCACAATGATTAAGCCGGATGCCACTTCCAAAGGATATACCGGAAGTATTTTAGCCCAGATTCTTGAAGCTGGGTTCCAAATCAAAGCAATGAAGTGGACTAAATTAACAACTGCACAGGCAGGAGAATTTTATGCCATTCATAAAGAAAGGCCATTTTATGGTGAACTGGTGGATTTTATGAGTAGCGGACCAATTGTAGCTGCAATTTTAGAAAAAGAAAATGCTGTAGCTGATTTCAGAAAACTGATTGGTGCTACTAATCCGGCACAGGCAGAAGAAGGAACTATCCGCAAAAGATTTGCTGCTTCTGTTGGAGAAAATGCAGTTCATGGAAGCGACAGTGATGAAAATGCAGGCATTGAAGGTGACTTCTTCTTTTCCAAATTAGAAAGATTTTAATATTCCATCTGAAATTTGGCACGATATTTTCAAATTTAAGGATGGTTTTTTAAGGGTTTAGGGTTGAAAAAAGGGGTATTGATCTCAATACCCCTTAATTATTAGTTTAGTTATTTTTCTATGTTTTCCAGGTCTGTAAAATCAACTATTTCCTTTCCAGGGTTGGATATTGAATTCCTAATTGCTCCAGGTAATTATTATATTTTGAAGGGTCATAATAATATTTTTTCATTTCAGGCCTGTACTTATCCATAATTTCTTTATTTAAATAAATAGCCGGTGGGTCGTTTTGCGAAATGAAAGGTATATAATGCGTGTTTTTGGTTTGAACATTTACAAAATAATCCTTTGCATCTCTTATTATTTTAGGATTGGTAAAGCAATCAATCAGTGTCAGTGCTGTGGCTTTTGCACCTGCCAATGTTCCTTTATGTGCCAACGGTGTTGCCATTGCGATGGCATCTGCCCAATGATGCCCCTTGGTTCCGGGAATATTTGCCGGGTATAATAATTCTATGGTAGGTATTGTCCAGGAAATATCGGCAATATCATCTGATCCTCCACCCCATGAAAACGGCACAGACCCTTTTAATGTATCAATTGTAGTATTCAGTCCGCCAACCGGTTTTCCATCTTCATCAATTTTAGGAGCATCTACCAATTTCTGTACAGCTAATGCTAATTGTTTATCCGCATCACTCCATTCAGGCATACCTACTTTTTTGATATTGGCATACATAATTTCAGAAATGGGTTTATTAAAATGGCTTGGCCATGCAGTACCCAGTATCTGATAGTTCATTTTGGTATCTGTCATCATTGCTGCACCTTTAGCAATATTAATACCGGCATTATACATACTTAATATGTCTTTATATTCCCTTTCCCGGAAATAATACCAAACACTTGCTTTGGAAGGAACTACATTCGGCTGGTCTCCTCCATCTGTAATCACATAATGGGATCGTTGAGTGGGTTTCAGGTGTTCTCTTTTAAAGTTCCAGCCAATATCCATCAGTTCAACTGCATCCAATGCACTTTTACCCCTCCATGGAGCTCCGGCAGCATGGGCAGCTTCCCCTTCAAAGGAAAATTTAACTGAAACCAATCCGTTTGCACCATTATCACCATAATTACAGGAAAACTCACCACTCACATGAGTAAAAATACAGGCATCCACATTTTTAAAATATCCGTCCCGCACATACCAGGCTTTGCTTCCCAATAATTCTTCTGCTACACCAGGCCAGATAATGATAGTCCCCGGAATATGGTTTTTCTCCATTATTTCTTTAACTGCTATTGCTGCATAAATGATCACTGCCTGACCGGAATTATGTCCTTCCCCATGCCCTGGTGCCCCTTCAACTATCGGGTCTTTATAAGCAACACCAGGTTTCTGAGACGCTTTAGGTATACAATCAATATCACTTCCCAACGCAATTACCGGGCTGCCACTACCCCATTTTGCCATCCAGGCTGTTGGAATATTGGAAATTCCTTTTTCAACTGTAAAGCCGTTTTTTTCTAAAACACCGGTAAGATATTTTGAGGTTTCAAATTCCTGAAAGCCCAACTCACCATAGCTAAATACCATATCTACCATTTCCTGGATATCTTTCGTATGTGCAGACACTAAAGTCAATGCATCTTTTTTATAAGATTCTGTGACTTTATCTTCCTGTTTTCGCTGAGCCTCCAGCGAAAAAGAACAAATACTAAAAAATAGTAAAAATGGTAATACCTTATTCATAAGCTGTATTTTCCCAAATTTACAAAATTTATTCGAAAAATACAAGGTAGAAAAGGAATTAAATAATTTATAAATCATACACTTATACATATTTATTATATAAATACAACTCATTTTTTTATAGCTTTTACCTATATATAAGTAAGTAGGATTTACTAAATAAATAGATTTTGGCTTTGAATGATATTCATTAATCTGAATTAAATGCTAACTGATTTATGATTAGAATTTACCAGATTCTTATATTATCTTATCAGTTTGTTCAATAATCAGTTCCTCCATTTACTTTTGCAGGAACCTTATTGCCATGAATACATACAGAAAACTCAAATTTTTAATTATTTTATTTTCTCCACTGTTGTCTGTTTCTCAAACAACCTCAGTAAAACAAGTTCAGTTATCAAAATTCCAGCTGCAATCATCAGAAGTAGTTTCTGCCTCCGGAAAAGAATTATCTTCAGTTGGTTTTTCTGGTAAGGAACATTGGTTTCCTGTTACCGTTCCTTCTACAGTTCTCACTGGATTGGTTACCAATAAATTATATCCGGATCCCTATTCTGGCATGAATAATATGCTGATTCCGGATGCATCTGACAGTTTTAACCTGCAATACCATCTGGCACAATATTCTCATATTCCAAATGTTCCCAATCCCTGGAAAAAAGCATATTGGTACAGAACTAATTTTACAGTGCCGGCAAAAGATAAGGGCAAATTATTTCAACTGATCTTTAAGGGAATTAATTACAGGGCCGATGTATGGCTGAATGGCCAACTCATTGCAGACTCTTCCAAAATAGTGGGAATGTTTGCCTCTTTTAACCTGAATGTAAGTAAAACTATTAAACCCGGTAAAGACAATATTCTGGCTGTAAAAATTTATCCATTGGATTTTCCAGGATTACCAGATCATCCGCAGACCAATGCATTGGGTGATTTCTTTTTAAATGGAGGACCTAACGGAGATATTGGCAAAAATGTAACGATGCTCTGTTCTGTTGGATGGGATTGGATGCCGGAGATTCATGACCGGAATATGGGTATCTGGCAACCCGTATATCTGAGAACTTCCGGAAATCTGGTGGTGGAAAAACCAAAACTTACCACTCAGTTCAAAACAGCAACTGATACTACTGCAGCTAAAATCAATATCGGTTTAACAGTAGCTAATTACGGAGAAACAATCCAAAAAGGAAAATTAAATATCAATATTTCACCGGAAACTTTTACAGGTAACACTATTACTATTTCTCAGAATATTTCAATAGGGGCGGGTGAATTAAAGGACTTTTCTTTTACTGCTGAACATTTCAAAGAATTATTGATACAACATCCCAAGCTTTGGTGGCCACATGGTTACGGTAATGCAGATTTGTATAAAATAAGGTTACAGGTAGTAAACAATAATGAAATTTCAGATGATACTTCATTTGTTTTCGGTATCAGAACTGTTGATTCAAAGTATTCTTTGGTGAACGGATGGAGTAAGCGTGATTTTTATGTAAATGGTCAGAGAATACACCTGGTGGGTGGCGCATGGGTACCGGATATGATGTTGCAGGAAGATTCACTTCGTTTTGCACAGGAATTAGAATTATGTAAAAATGCAAATACAAATCTGGTGCGGATTTGGGGTGGCGGTGTAGCTCCACCAGACGCTTTTTTTGAAGCAACAGACCGCCTAGGATTATTGGTATGGGAAGATTTCTGGATCACTGGTGATACGCATGGAGAATTCAAAGGTTCACAGGATTATCCTTACCAGGGAAATATTTATATAAATAATGTAATCTCCACAATTTACAGATTGCGTAATCACCCTTCTTTATTGGTATGGACTGGTGGAAATGAAGGGCATGCCCGTAAAGAGCTTTATGATGCTATGAGAGATAATGTGGCTTTGCTGGACGGAACCAGGCCATTTATTCCCTGTTCTTCCGGGTTTGCTCATTTACCGGACGACTGGAACAGTTCCTGGCCGGACAATAAGCCTGGGGGTGTGTATAGTGGCGGTTCTTATAAATGGGAGGACCCTAAATTTTATTTTACCAAAATCAATGAAGGTAAAGACTGGTTATTTAAAGATGAAACGGGCATCCCTTCTCAGGTGCCCTTCGAAACACTTTCTAAAATTATACCTGATTTAATTCATGATACTACCCTTCCCTATCCCTTTAACAATTCCTGGGGCTACCACGATGCTTGCTCAGGTAATGGCAAATATGATGTATATTATAATGAGATGATTGCAAGGCTGGGTGTACCTGAAAATCTTAAAGATTTCTCTGATAAAATGCAGATCATGAATGCCGATGGATACCGTGGAATATTTGAAGCGGCAGGTCATAAACTGAATGATAATGGTGGTGTTCTTTTATGGAAACTGAACCCGGCTTTCCCCAGTGTAATCTGGCAGATCTTTGATTATTTTCTCGCACCCAATGCAGGTTACTATTTTATGCAGAATGCTTGTGAACAGGTACATATTCAATTCAATGCAGATGATTCCGTCATTGCAGTCATTAACAGAACCTACCATCCGAAGGAACATTTAAAAGCGGAAATTGCCCTATACGATATAAATGGTAATAAACGCTTTTCACAATACAGTACCTTAAATCTGAAAGCTTCTGATGTAAAGGAAATTCTTCCGCTTTCATCCATTCTTTCCGGATATTCAGACCTTAATTTTTTGGTATTGAACCTTTCAGATGCATCCGGAAATACTGTTTCTCATAATGTATACTGGCTTGCCAAAAATCACCAGTATCAAAGCCTGCAAAAAATTCAACCTGCAAAACTGGATATGAAAATCCTGAATAAAGTTGCCGGAAAAGCAGAGACAAGGTGGACTATTCAATTCTCCAATACCACCGGCAAAATGGCTTTTTTTGTGCATCCTAAATTTACAGAAGGTAATGAGGAAATCTTCCCGGGTTTCTGGTCTGCCAATTATTTTACCCTTGCTCCAGGTGAAAAAATAACCCTAAATGCCAGTTATCCCAATGCAGTATTATCCCATAAATCAGTACAACTTAAATTAAGCGGATGGAACCGTAATGATGAATGGATGAGTAATATTCAATAAGTAAAATGATTCTTTAAAGCATCAAAAGCCCATTGTGGAAACAATGGGCTACGATTGCTAATATTCGTAAACTACTACTTTTAAAAGCTTCTTTATTTATAAGTTGGAATTAATTTTAAATCAGATTTATTGGCTGGCATAAAACTAATAGCAGCACCTCCTCCTTTCGCAAGTTTTAAAGTTAGTTTTGTAGCTTGGGCTACTATAAATTTTTCTATTTGGTATGCTTCCGGGTTATTCTTCCAGTCTGCATTTTCTCCATCTGCATAGATAGTGGCTACATAACTAATCCCCTTATCCAGAAAATTAAGTGGTACCACAGTTAAACGGCTATTTTCATTGGTAATAGATCCAAGAAACCATTGATTCAGGCCCTTTGCTTTCCTGGCGATAGTAATATATTCCCCGGGTTCTGCTTCCAGAATTTTAGTATCATCCCAATCAACCGCCACATCTTTAATAAACTGAAATGCATCCAAATGGGCTGCATAATTTTCAGGAATATCTGCTGCCATCTGCAATGGACTATATAGGGTTACATACAATGCCAGTTGCTTGGCCAAAGTAGTATGCATTTGTCTGTCAGGTGCATCTTTTGCATAATTTTTCAGTTTAAATATTCCTGGCGTATAATCCATTGGCCCACCCATCAAACGGGTAAATGGCATAATGGTCTCATGATTAGGTGCATTTCCATTACTGAATGCATTCCATTCATTTCCCCTTCCCGCTTCACAAGCCATCCAGTTGGGATAAGTACGGCTTAATCCGGTTGGCCTTACCGGTTCATGCATATCTACCATTATCTTATACTTTGCTGCTTTGCTGGCTACCCGTATATAATGATCTGCCATCCATTGACCGTCATGATGCTCTCCGTTTGGAATAATTTTACCTACATATCCTGTCTTCACCGCTTTATACCCAAATTGATTCATGAAACGGAATGAGGTATCCAGCAACCGGTCAAAGTTAACCGCACTCCCTCCTGTCTCATTATGCATAATCATTTGTACTCCTTTTTCCTGGGCGTACCTTTCAATTTCTTTTACATCAAAATCAGGGTATGCTGTTACAAAATCAAAATTCTGTTCTTTATGCACTCCAGTCCATTCTTCCCACCCAATATTCCATCCTTCTACCAATAAACCTTTTATCCCATTTTTCGAAGCAAAATCAATATAATGTTTCACATTGGCCGTGTTGGCACCATGATGTCCATGAGGTACCAGATTGCCTTTTGCATCCAATGTATCCGGATTGTCTGTATAACTCCAGGAACTTTTTCCGGTTTGCATTTCCCACCAAACACCCATAAATTTCATGGGATGTATCCAACTGGTATTGGTTATTGCAGAGGGTTCATTTAAATTCAGAATCATTTTTGAGGAAAGAATATCTTTAGCCTTATCACTTATAATAATGGTGCGCCAGGGTGTTTTTGCCGGGGTTCGCAGATATGCTTTATTACCAAGCGGATCTGGCACCAGATTAGCAGAAAGTGAATAATGATCCCTGTCCACATGCAGCTGCATGGCAGGATAATCTACCAGTGCTGCTTCATGAATATTAATATACAAACTGTCTGCAGTTTTTAACATCAGAGGCGTTTGCACTGCATACCGGTCGGGTTCATTTTCAGTTAAACTGCCATTGGATAATAAGGGCCATTTCCATCCATCCACCTCACTAAGTTTAGAATGTGTATACTCGTATTCATTTTCATCATAATCTGCAGGTATCCAGAAAGCGGCATGATTACCCGTAAGCTTGAATTCTGTTTTTTCTTCAGATACCACAAAGAATTTAAGGGCCTGTTGCAAAGGAAACTCATACCGGAACCCCACTCCATCTTCAAATACCCTGAAGACAATATTCATCCGCAAAAAAGGGCTGGATTTTTGTTTTAAATGTATATAAAGTTGATGGTAGTGATTTTGTATTTCCTTTACTTCTCCCCATACCGGTTTCCAGCTATCATTAACAGTGGAAGAATCTATCTGTATCACTTCAAAGTTTTGGTCAGCCACCCCCAATTCCTTCAGTTTAAATCCCAGGAAAGACTTTAAAATTACTGCTCTGCTATTATAAAAAACAGCGTATTCAGGCTTACCTTCCTGGTTCAATTCAAATACCAGTTTTACTTTCTGCATACTGGCTGAAACAGGTAAACATTCCTGTGCAAATCCTGTCAAACCAAGTAAAACAGTTACAATCAGGCTCAGGACTTTTTTAGTAACTAGCATTTAATTACTGCTTAAAGATGATAAATAAAAGAGGCAATATCAAATTGCCTCTCAATAAATTTACTGATTATCTAATATTAAATATTGATAAGGTTGTAAAGTAACCTGTAAAGATAAACTCACAGTTCCTCCATTTATTTTATCATTCCAGGTTGTATTAGATAATCCAGAAGGTAAAGTATATGTAATCACAGAATTTCGCATATTTATCAGCGCAGCAGCTGTTTCTGTACCCAACTGTTTTGTAAATGCACAGATATCCTTATTGTCGTAAGATGTTAGTTGTCCTCGTCTTATAGCTGCACTACTGTTCCTGAAACTGATAATTTGTTTGTACTTCGCCACCATATCAGGGCTATTTGTCCATGGTATTTTATTGGAAGTACCGGTAAATGGAAATACTATCGGAGTTGGGTCTGCAACTTCCTGACCATTATAAATAAATGGAATCCCCTTCATATACGCTACAACAGCAAATGCTGCTAATGTTCCATTTTTTCCTCCAAACAAAGTTAATGGAGTTCCATCAGATCCATCCACATCATGGTTAGTCAGGTACCTTACAACCTGCTGCTGACCGTTTAATACACTTGCAAAATCGGCTGTATTCAAATTATCAATAGTCAGCACAGAAGCAGTATTACTGTAAATAGTTTTCAGATTTCCATAAAAATTGAATCCGAATATATAATCAAATCCAGCTGCGTATTTTGAAGTATTGTTGGATTCAGCAACCATAATCAGATTATGGGTAGTAATATTTCTTAAAGTATCTATTGCCTGCATCCAGAAATCGTTGGGAGGGCCATCAGCATAATCGCACCGGAAACCATCAATATTTGCAGTATATACCCAGTTTTTCATTGCCTGAATCATGGCCAGCCGCATTGCACTACTGGTATAATTTAACTGAGCCACATCGTTCCATCCCATTCCCGGCGGACTAACAATATTACCATTTGCATCCTGCAGATACCAGTCTTTATGATTGGTTATCCAGGCATTATCCCAGGATGTATGATTAGCTACCCAGTCCATTATTACACTCATATTCCTTGCATGAGCGCCATCCACTAATGCCCGTAAATCAGATAAGGTTCCAAATTCTGAATTTACAGCTGTATAATCTTTTACACAATAAGGAGAGTTTACAGAATTTAAAACACCAACCGGGTAAGTTGGCATTAAATACACTACATTAACCCCTAATGCTTTAATTGAATCCAATCTGGCAATTACCCCCTGTAAATTACCCTGAGAACTGAATGCACGAATGTTTACCTGGTAGATACTTACATCACGGGTATCCGGAACATTAGCAAATGGAGTACCATACTGCGCAGAATCTGTTTTTACAGTTATAACAGGTGGTGTTACCACTGGCTGGGAAGTAGTTGCCGACTTACTGCAGGAAACAACAAATACAACAAATACTATCGGGAGAAGGTTGATTTTCATTGTATAAATTTATCTTACTTTTTATTAATATTTTTTTAAACTTTTTTACCGGTTTTATCAAATAAACCTTTCTTCTGTAAATTTTAATATCTATTTGAGAGCACAAATTAAGAGTGATGTTTTAGCAGTGGAAAATAAATCCAGAAAATATAGAAAATAATACAGCAAAAAAAAATAAAATGTCAACAATAAATTGATATTCAACAATTTAAAATAATTTTCATATTAAAAAAATATAGAAGTAATTAAGAAAAATAAACCCTTTTTATTAATTTTCCGAGCCTTATTTTTCTATTTTCCGGGAATTGATTACTACTGTCAGATTCTGGTTATTCTCTACCCTTTAAATGCATCTACCCTCATTTTTTTCATTTTAATAATATCTAACTGTCACTTTTCAGCATTTTTAGTAATACTTAATTAAATCAGTCATGCTTTCTTCTCTTATTAATATTGTTTATTAATAAACCACTCTTCTATATCAGGTACCTATTTATTGTTAAAACAAAATAACAGTAATTCTTATCCATATTCCCGGCTAGTATATTCTATATTGTTTTAGTTGAAATAAATAGTCAACTAATTGAATTTAAATAGCTTATAAAAATTCATTCAGATTTATTTTCTATACTGATATCTATATAAATTTCATACAGGTATGCACCGGACTAATTTTACTTTTTAACATTTTAACCAAAAAAAACATTTATTAACCAAATTGCTAAACCAGTTTCAATGAAAAAAATTTATTTATTTAAGTATGGTCTAACCATCCTTTTTTTAGTTAGCGCATTTACACTATTTGCTCAGAAACCAGCTTTTACAGGTAAAGTAGTGGATGAGAATACACTCCCACTATCAGGTGCTACAATACACCTTAAAGGGTCTGCACAATTAACGGTAACCAATTCAAAAGGTGTGTTTACTATTCCGGGTAATAACCAGTCCGCAATAGTAATCACTATCAGTTATATAGGTTATGATACTGTTGAAAAAGTCATAACTCTTAATGAATCAGTAGTTACCCAGCTTACCCCCAATCAAAAAACATTGTCCAATGTAGTGGTAGTGGGATATGGAACTGCCAGAAAAAAAGACGTAACGGGTGCTGTTTCAAGTATTTCCAGCAAAGACCTGAATCCGGGTACTGTTACCAGTCCGCTGCAGCAACTCGCCGGTAAAGCAGCTGGTGTAAATATAACAGAAGTGGGAAGCGAACCTGGTGTGGCACCTACAATTCGAATCAGGGGTATTACTTCACTGGAGGGTGGCAATGACCCTTTAATTGTTGTTGATGGAATTCAGGGTAATATGGATTTACTGGATCAGGTACCTCCCAGTGAAATTGCTTCGGTGGATATTCTGAAAGATGCATCTGCAACCGCCATTTATGGTTCAAGAGGTGCTCCTGGCGTTATCCTGATTACAACCAAAAAAAGTGCTGCGGGTAAATCAAGTGTAGAATTTACTGAAAACTCTTCTTTAGATGTAATTCCCCGGAAATTGAAAATGCTAAATGCAGCACAATGGTCTAATGAAGCAAATGCCCTGGGTGTGGATATTTCTGCAAATCATGGTTCTAATACTGACTGGTATAGCCTGCTTACCCAAAATGGATATACTCAAAACCATGCCCTTGCTTTTGGAGGCGGTGCAAATGAATTTAATTACCGGGCTTCTTTAAGTGTGATTGATCAGACTGGTGTTGTGGTTAATTCCAATTATAAAAAATATGTTGGCAGAATTACTGCAACTCAAAAAACACTGGATGACAGGCTTATCCTTACCATGAATGTGAACAGCGGTATTAATGCTGCTTCTTACGAACCAAATGGAATTGGAAATGCTGCTTTCAGTTCTAATTTAATTACACAGGCTTATGTAGCCAGACCTACAGATCCTGTTTATAATACCGATGGTACTTATTTCAGGGATGCCAATGTATTTCAGTATACCAATCCTTATGCAGTTAATAAAACTGTAATCAATGATGTTAACTCCAATAATCTATTTGGAAGCCTGAAAGCAGACCTGAATATTTATAAGGGTATTTCAGCAGGCTGGTTTGGAAGCTGGAGAAAAGTAGATGGTAATACCGGTTACTATTTACCTGCTGCATCAACTGTTCAAACTGCTATAGACAACAAGGGTATCGGTAATATCAATAACTGGCATAATGATGAAAAATTAATGGACATCAATTTGAGCTATAAAAAGGATATTGCCAAAAATCACCTGGATGCCATTGCAGTATACGAATGGCAGGCACAAACCTATAATGGAAGCTTTGTTCAGGGAAGGGGTTTTATCAATGATCTTGCTTCCTATAATGCATTGCAATTAGGAGATATTTCTAAAGTATTGCAGGGTGATATTTCGTCTTATAAAAATGACAGAAGGCTGGTTTCATTTTTAGGAAGATTGAACTATGCCTATAACAACAAATATTTATTAACTGCCAGCTTTAGGCGTGATGGTTCAACAGTATTTGGAAATAATAATAAATGGGGAAATTTTCCATCTGCTTCCGCAGCATGGAATATTACGCAGGAAAAGTTCATGAAAACCCAGCATATCTTCAATAACCTTAAACTTCGGGCAGGTTATGGAATTACTGGTAATCAACAGGGAATCGGGCCTCAAAATTCTATAGCCCTGGTTGGTCAGGCTGGTTCTGTGTTCTTTGGAGGAGCTACTATTCCTAATTATGCTGCTACTCAAAATTCCAATCCCGACTTAAAATGGGAAACCAAAAAGCAGGCAAATATTGGGTTGGACTTCAGTATACTGAACGAACGCTTTACCGGTATCATTGATGTGTATTCTTCCAATACAGATAACCTGCTATTTAACTACACGGTGCCTCTGGTGGGTCCATTTTTAACCACCAGTATTCTGGCAAACGTTGGAAGCCTGCAAAACCGTGGTATCGAACTTACCCTGAGTTATCAGTTAATTAAAACTGACAAATTAACATTAACCCTTTCGGGTAATGGAACTTTGATGCAAAACAAAGTATTAAGCCTGGGTGGCAATATTGAGGGATATGATATCCCTACCAATTATGTAGCCTGGGGTTCCAATGCATACCTGGTAACTGGTAAGCCCGTTGGTACTTATCTGATATTAAAACACAGTGGGGTTAATGCACAGGGTGTGGAAACTGTTGTAGGCGAAGATGCCAGTGGCAATGTGGATCAGAGCCCTCAAAGTAAATACAGGTTTTCTGAAGGTCAGTCCTTACCAAAATACAGTTATGCATTTATACCCAGTTTAACTTATAAGAACTTTGATGCGTCAATGGTTTGGCGTGGATCAGGTGGCAATAAAATTTACAATGGTTTGAGAACAGATCTAAGCTTACTGCAAAACCTGGGTAAACAAAATATCCTTGCAAGTGCAATACCATTGGGTATTCATTCTTCTCCCTTCGGGTCCGATGTATGGCTGGAAAACGGGTCTTATTTAAGATGGCAGAATATCACATTAGGATACAAATTCAATTTTACCGATATCAAATATATCAGGTCGCTCCGCTTATCTGTAACCGGTCAAAATCTGGCTTTATTTACCAAATACACAGGTAATGATCCTGAAGTGGATGCTACAGGTGGAAGTTCCACCGGTGGTGATTACGGAATTTATCCCCGTACTATGACGTTCTCAATCGGATTAAATGCTATTCTAAAATAATCATACAATGAAAAAAATATTAATAGGATTTTTTATTATTGGCCTTGCAACGGTTAGTTGTACTAAGGTTAATGAAAATGTGTACGATAAGTACCCTGCTTCACAATTTTATGCTACGCCTGCAGGTGCAGATGATGCATTGGCAAATGTGTATGCAAAAATTACAGGCAGCTGGGGAAGTAACTATGCTGGGCGGGATAATTGCTGGTACGATCTCAATAGCTTTTCTGCAGATGATCAGGTAATTCCGCACAGGAATACCGGCGACTGGCAACTGGATTTTGCACAATTATACACCCACACAGAATTACCAAGCCTGGGTATTATTAATAATACCTGGAACTGGGCTTATTCCTGTATTTACAGTGCAAATCTTGCCATTGCCCAGCTTACAACAGCACAAGCTGATCCTGCTAAAATTGCAGAAGCTAAAGTTATCCGTGCCTGGCTGTATTACCTGCTGATTGATGACTTTGGTGATGTTCCTTTCTATACTGATAACAATACAGATGTTTCCAAAATACCTCAGGCAAAAAGAGCAACCATTTATAATTTTATAGTAACGGAACTTACTGCAAATGTGGACCTGCTATCTGAAACAAGAGGTGGTGCTTTTTATGGCCGTTTTAATAAATGGGCCGGGTATATGGTATTGGCAAAAGTTTACCTGAACGCCGGTGTATATACCGGTACGCCACAATGGGCTGCGGCTCTGTCTGCCTGTAACAAAGTGGCATCGGGTGGATTTACCCTTCATCCAGCTGCTGCCAATTCAGGTAGTGCTCTGGGGAATAGTTATTATGATTTATTTGGTGATGTATGCCCTAATGATGAAACAATCTTTGCATTATTTATTACAGAAAATGTAATCAGTGGCAATATTTATACCATCAGAAGTTTAAACAGTACTAACGGTACAGCACTGATAGGATTCAACGGATGGAACGGAACCGTTATTCCGGGCGATTTTTACGACAAGTTTGATCCGTCTGATATCCGCAGAAAACAATTTTTAGTGGGCGCTCAGGCTGGTGGTGTTACCTATACGGAAACTGTATCCTCCCTTATAGACCCGGGTGCATCACCAAATGAAGGCATTCGTGATGTAAAATTTTTCCCGGTACCCCCAGCCGATGCAAGTGGGGAATCCAATGATTTTCCCGTATACAGGTATGCTGATGTTTTATTAATGCAGGCAGAATGTAACCTGCGTTTGGGTAATACTTCAACTGCAGCACCTTTTTTAAACCAGGTTAGGGAAAGGGCTGGCCTAAGTGATATTGCAGCTCCAACACTTCAGAATGTGTATGATGAAAGAGGTTTTGAATTGGTTTTTGAAGGGCACCGCAGGCAGGATATGATCAGATTTGGCACTTACCTGTTACCGCATGGTGTAGCTCCAAATACGGTACCAGCTTCCCCGGCTTATATGCTTTTATTCCCAATACCCACAGCTGCCCTAAATGCAAATACAACATTAAAACAGAATCCAGGTTATCCAAACTAATTATTTTATGAATAAACTTATCAATTTAATACTTACAGCAATTGTCTGTATGACAGTTGCTTGTCATAAGGATGCTCCGTTGACTACACTCGCCCCTGTGGCTTTCAGTGGTCAGTTGACAGTTTCATCTAATAATGTAACACTTGCCCCTGCAAATGATTCATTGGCTGTACTCACTTTTAACTGGCCGGCAGTGGTATACCCCGTTAAAGCACATGTAACCTATACTTTACAGATAGACCTCCCGGCAGATACCGTTGGGGCTAATGCATGGGCTAATGCAACCAGTGTAACTATTGGCAGTGATCTTCTGACAAAAACTTTTAAAGGCAGTGATTTAAATACACTGGCAATAGCTTCCGGAATTATAGCAAATGATAGTGGTAAACTTGCCATTAGGGTACTGGCTTATCAGGATCGTAATGCCTATTCTAATGCTGTTACAGTTACAGTGCATCCTTATAAAATAATACTGGCTTATTCAGCTGGTTATCCGGTTTTATACCTGCCAGGTTTTTATCAGGGCTGGTCGCCTTCTACTGCAGGTACAGTTGCAGCTGAAAAAACCGGTATTTATGAAGGGTATATTTATATGCCATCCAGTACCGATCCCAGTGCTTACCATTTTAAATTTACCAGTGCTCCGGATTGGAATCATATAAATTATGGAGATGCTGGCAGTGGAGCTTTGTCCGCTAATGGATTAGCCGGAGACCTGGTTTTGCCTGCAGCCGGCTATTATGAACTGGTTGCTAATACCAATACCTTAACCTGGAATTATACACCCATAACCTGGGGTATACTTGGTGATGCATCCCCGGGTGGATGGACAACAGATACACAACTATCTTATAATACAGCAAAACAGGTATGGTCTGTTACCTGTAATATGCTGTCAACTGGTTCTTTTAAATTCAGGGCTAATAATGCATGGTCAATAGATTTCGGTATTGATGGAAATGGCAGATTACAATATGCAGATAATCCGGCCTATCCTTATAACGGATCTTTAAGTAATTTAACAGTTCCCTCAAGCGGTAATTATACCATTACTTTAGACCTGCACGATCCTAATAATTATAATTATACACTTCATAAAAACTAGGGAAAGAATTTCCAAAAAAAAGAAGGGATGCTGTAAATAGCATCCCTTCTCTTGTATCTGTAACCCTTAAATTTCAATAGTAGTTGAATGAAAAAGTTTCTGATCAAACTCATCATTAGAAACCAGTGATTTATTCCTTATTTTTGTTTTATACGTATAAATTGTATTAACAGAATAATTTAGGATCTGTGCAATCTTTTCATTTTCAGATATTCCTATTCTAATCAATGCAAAAATTCTTAATTCTGTATTCAATACATTTTTATCTTTTAAAACAATCTGATTTTCTATTGCAAATAATGAATTGAATTCCTTTACAAAGTTTGGAAATAATTTCATAAATATTCGGTCAAAACTCATCATTAAATCATCTTTTTCCTTTTTCAGATTGGTATTCTGAATCAGAAACCTTATTTCTTCAAATTTTCTTTCATTTAATTTCTTTTCAACAGATAATTTAAACTTTTCAAATTTCTCCAGTAACTGATAATCAATATGATAAAAATACCCAATGTACTCTTCTTTAATTTTATTGGATTCTTTCAGTTGATAATTACTTGCTTTCAGTTGTTGATTAAAATGCTCCTTAATAGTGTTGGCTTCATTCAGCAAATGATTAATTTCCTTTTCTTTTAAATGAGCCTGCATAATAATATCCTTCGATATTTTAATTTTTTTGAGTTGCTTATAAATTATTACAGTTAATACAATTAACAATACAAAAAGCAGGGAAAGAATAATCAGATAACTTTCCAATGTTTTTTTCTGAACATTTATTATATGAATCACCTGACCTTCTATAAAAGGAAATATGGCCCCAATCTGAATCTTCCGTTGCCTGGCCCCATAAAACTGCGCATCTTCATTTGCTTTTTCAATACAGATCATCGCATTTCTGGTATCTCCTTTTTCAAATAATAACCTGGATACATTTAATAATGCCGTATTTTCTTTAGTGGAAGATTTTATATCTGCTATTGCAGCTTCCAGCAAATAATTGATCGCTTCTTCATTTTTTTTCTCTCTAAAATATAACCCGCTTAATGTAGAAGTTGCCAATGCATAATTGTGAAAGGAAATGCCCGGCATGCTGTCAATAATATGTTTAAAAGCTGCAAAAGCACTATCCGCATTTCCTGTTTTTAAATTTTTTAATCCCAAAAAATAACTGAACTCAAATGAATTAATCTGGTAAAGTGCAAGGGATGAATCAATGTATTTACTGGCTTTTTCTTTGTAATCTATTGAATAAATATTATTATAATTATACTCTGACAAATCATAAAAATACCTTCCAAGCAACGAATAATAATTTGCATGCAAGCTATCTGGCAAAGATTGAATCCGGATGGTAGTTAAAACTTCCAATGCTTCTTTAAACATCCCTGAAGAGAGCAATATAAAACCAAAGTTTAAATTAGCTGTTGACCTGAGGAAAGGGTTTTGCAATTGATCACCAATTGTAAGCATTTTCCTTGTATAATAATAAGCAGAGTCATAATTATATGCCCTGTATGCTTCAAATAATTGGTTGTAAATCTTAAATTGTGTAATTAAATCTGAATTGCTGGTTTTACTCAGTTGATTATTCAGGACTTCAATAACCTTTTTCTTATCAGCATCAAATTTATTGGTTTCTTTTATGGTTGATTCTAAAACGGTAAGTAAGCTGTCTGTTTTGGTTTGCGCGTGTAAATCAGCAATAAAAAAAGTTGAAATGAATAAGATTAAATATTTCATATTGGAATAATAATGCAAAAATGTCAAAAATAAACAGATTTAGCTCTGAAATTTATATATGCTAAGGTCATGAATATTTAAAGAATAGACAGATCTAATTTATGGACTGTTTATAATAAATTTTCCAGTTAATAATACCTCCCACTGCAGAATGGATTACCAATGTCCGGACTAATCCTGATTTTTCATTTTTGATAACTGCATGAGCATCTTCTAAAGTCACAGATCCAAATTCCGTTTGCACTGGCTCATATATATAAATACGATAATCATCATTAGCCACTAACCTGCTGCTTCCTTCCAAAACATTTGCTTTCCATTGCACCTCCTGTAAATCTACCCCACCGCAACTGATATGCCTGCTGGTAGCTAATACCTGAGGATGTTCTTTTTTTTCCCGGAAACAAAATACTTGGCAATGATAGCTACTGTCAATAGGTCCGGGCTCAAACTGTTTACTAAATGAACCCAGGTATTTTTTGGTCCAGAATTCAAAAACCTGGTATTCCTTTTTTTCATCCAATCCAAGGTCTTTCATCTTTATAATTTTATCCCTGTCATCCAGCCTGCCCAATACCAGCCAGTTTTCAAAAGGTTTACTGATTTCAAGGGCAAACAAACCTGTGGTAGTTGTTGTACTGGCATCAAAAGGCCTTGGTCCGCTCCCACTCATTTCCATATCAGCTAAGCCAATCAGTGAAGACCTGGAAGGATCCACATCATACACCTGACCCGGCTGTGTATATAATACCGGTATACTTCTTTTTGCGGCTTCCAGTAATACAGAATTTTCATATTTTTCAGGTTTATCTGTCAGCATAAAAACTGATCCGGTAAGGGATGTGGCCGTACAGCTTCTAAACGCTTCTTTTTCACTCAGAACAATATGATCAGGGTCGTTCCTCCATACAATATTATTGTACGAATTAAATTGTGCCAACCCTGCATAACTGTATCCATCATTGCCAATCCTGCATCCATCTACCAGCCCGGTAAGTTCGGGCCGTATACCCCAGCAGGCCAGTAAAAAATGATCTTTGCCAATTTCCTGTCTTACAGTTCTTACAACAGAACGGAATGCTTCATTCCTGTCAGTCCTATTTTTTTCAAAATAATTTTTATTGGAATTATACCCCTCATATTTTAAATGCCGGAGTGCATCCAGTTTAAAATATTGCCAGCCTTCCCTGTTCAGTTCCTTATAAATAGGAACAAGCAGTTCCTGTTTAGTTGCAGGTTTACTTCCATCCATAATATAACCAACCCAATTTCCTGATGCAGGTTCATCCTTACCATTTTGTACAAATAATTGTTTGTGTTGAAATGCTTTTGCAGAGTCAGCAAAAGACACATTTGTCCAGATTCCCGGTATCAATCCTTTCGACTGAATATATTTTGACAAAGCTTGTAAACCTGATGGAAATTTTAAATTTGGATGCAACCATGTATCCGGAAGCCCTATAGGATTTTGCTCATAGCCGTCATCAATCTGCAAATAATCCAATCCATAAGCCTTCAGTTTTTCAGCCAGTATATCTGCTGTTTTGTGAATATCGTTTTCGGTAATCTGATCAAAATAAGCAAACCAGCTGCACCACCCTGCTACTGGTTTTTTCCATACAGAATATTCTGAAGGAGTAAAATAATGTAATCCCCTGTATTTCCTGTAATAATCCGGACGGAACCGGATGATGATTTCAAACCCGTTTGACTGAACCTGGTAATTGTTGTCTTCCGTTGGAATAATTTTTACCTTCGCTGTTATTTTATCCAGAGATAAAAGCCAGTCACCACTTCTGTCATACACTGCATTATTCAGTAAACTATAACTTTTGCCAATTGTATGCCTGACCACTTTTAAACCTTCATCAACTGGTTCGCTTTCGCATGCAATGGATTCATCATTTCCATGTATTTCACCAACACATTCAAATGACTTAAAGTCATTGCCCCTGATCGTGATGATATACATAGGTGCATCATAAAAAAATCCGGTTTCATGATGTATGCTATAGGTTTGATCTGTTGAAAGTACACAGGAAAAAACTTTCTTCTCTTTATATTTCAGTACTATTGTATTAGTTCCTATTTCAATATCAGGTTGCTGACCAAAAGCTAAAAATGATAGTAATATCAGAGGTACATAAAATAGTTTTATCATTCACTAAAACTAAGAAATTTTTATGGCAAACAATTTATGAACTATAAGATAAAATCATTCATTACTTAAAACAAAAAAAGCAGTTATTTAAAACTGCTTTTTTGTTTACTTACTAATCCGCACCTTAATTCTTAATTACAATAGCAGACCCAATCTTATCATTGTTTTCGTCCAGTATAATCACATAATAAGTGCCACTTGGTAACCCATTCAGATTGATATTCAAACTGATTGAAGATCCGGACTGAGTGACATTTTCTGTTTTTTCCAGCACCAATTTTCCTTTTCCATCCAACACTTTCACAATCACTTTATTTACAGAATTGGTATTGGTAAAGCTGATATTGGTAATGGTAGTAGCCGGATTCGGACTGCATTTAATGGTCACAGGTACTTTACCATCATATTTGATAATATCGCTCACACTATCCTTGCAATCCCCAATTCCGGAAACCACCAGTTTTACTTTATAATCCCCCTTGGCATAATAAACAATTGGATTACTTAAGTCTGATGTTGTTCCATTACCCAAATCCCAGAAATATGTCATATTGCCACTGGCAATAGTTGAATTACTCAGGAAGGTAATCCCGGTTCCTGTTCCGGTATTATAATCCACTGTAAAGGATGCAGCAGGAACAGCTCCTACTGTTATTTGTACTGTAGCACCAGATGTACATCCGTTTCCATCAGTTACAGTTACAGATATATCATGGTCAGATGCTGTACCATATACATGCACCGGATTCTGATCAGTAGAATGGCTTCCGTCATTAAAGTCCCAGTTATACAACAATTTGCCATTTCCGCCAGTTGATTCGTCTGTAAATATGAACTTATTATCTGTTAAGCATTGTGCCGTATTATTAACATTAAACTTAGCGGCTAATGTACATACTGTTGGTGGAATTGAAGCACTGCTGCAGGTGATGGTAACGGAACTTACTGTACTTCCGCAGCTATTGGTTACAGTATATGTTATTGTTGTGCTGCCTGCTGCAATACCTGTTATCTTACCCGTATTATCAACAGTTACAATTGCAGTATTGCCTGATGCCCAAACACCAGTAGCAGTATTGTCATTCAATTGGATGGTAGCTCCCGGTGTTACCTGAGTCTGCCCACTGATTGCAGCTACAACAGGTAAGGTACAAGGAGCACACTTGGCTACTTTTACTGTTGAAGTGGCAGATGCTATTCCACAACCATTATTCAGGGTATACGCAATGTCTGAAGTTCCTACTGATAGTCCGCTTACCAGACCACTATTGCTAACGGTTGCAACATTGGTATTGGTACTGCTCCAAACTCCTCCTGTACTATTTGCAGTAAAGCTGGCATCAGTTCCCAGGCAGATATTTGAATTTCCTGAAATGACAGGAGTTGCAGGTGGGCCGGTAACAGTTATAATCGTATTTGATGTAAATACTCCATAACTATTTGTAACCGTATAATTGATCTGTACATTTCCTGCACTTACACCAGTTACCAATCCAGTTCCGGATACTGTTGCAACTGCTGTATTCAAAGAACTCCATACACCAGTTTTTGTAGTATCACTTAACTGAATAGACGCCCCTTTACATACTGAATCCAGACCATTGATCAATCCTACATTACCTATAATGGAAAGGGTTTTATTATTGATATTTACAAGTTCTTTTATACTATCTGCACAGCCACCAGAACCAGTAACCACAAGCGTTATCAAATAGGTACCTGGATTATACACCACCATCGGGTTAATTAAAGTTGAGCTGGTTCCGTTACCCAGGTTCCAGTAGTAGGTCATATTTCCGGCAGCAATTGAGGAAGTACTGTTAAAGGTAGTACCAGTTCCATCATAAGTATTAAATGCTGTATTAAATGAAGGTACAGGTTCCGGGCCTACTGTTATCTGAACTACATACCCACTCTGACAGCCATTTGCATCTGTAACCGTAAGAGAAATATCATGGTCAGATGGCTGACTGTACACATGAACCGGATTCATTACTGTTGAATGATTACCATCATTAAAATCCCAATTGTAAATAAAGGGCCCTGTTCCTCCTGTTGTGGTATTAGTAAATACATAATTATTGCCGGAGATACATTGGATCTGTTTATTTAATGAAAATCCTGCAGTAAGATTATTACACTTATCTGTTGCTGGCTTATTTACATAAATTGCATATTTAACTTGAGTAAGACCACAGGAATTACTCAAAGAGTACGTAATAGTATCTGCACCTACAGCAACACCTGTAACCACACCATTATTGTCTATCGTAGCTGTTCCTGAGCTAACTGAAGCCCATTTTCCTGTAGCAGTTGCATCTGTTAATGTAATCGTCTGTCCGGTTATTACTGAAGATGCTCCATTAATCGGACTAACTACCGGCGCACTGTTGACTGTCAATACCAGCGTTGCAGCACTGTCGCAAATTACTGCATTGGTTAAATGTACCGTATAGGTTCCTGCTGCTGCAAAACTCTGCCCATTCCAGCTAAATGGCAATGCGGATGCACAAATAGTTATATTGGTAGTAGAACTGCTTGGCTGATTAACTTTTAATATCAAGGTTGCTGCACTGTCGCACCCTGCTGAATTGGTTAAATGTACCGTATAGGTTCCTGCACTATTATAAGTCTGACTATTCCATATATAAGGCAGTGCATTTGCACAAACAGTATAATTTGTGGTGGATACACTGATCGCTTTTACAGTTAAATTCAGGGTTGCAATGCTATCACCACCTTTATAATTGGTAAGCGTTACAGTATAAGAACCTGCACTTGTATACGCATTATTATTCCAGTTATACGGCATGGCAGAAGCACATATACCGATATTTGTTGTGGATGATGTGGAAGGAATACAATAATAGTAAATCAAAATTGCTGTATCAATTGCAGTTGTTTGAATCGCCATTGTATCATTTCCGGTTGGGATAGATGCAGAGAATTGGGTACTGGTATAAGCAGTGAGGTTCACTGTTCCATTGCCTTTATATAAATTCAACAGAGATGCATCAGTAAAGATAGTACTATCCGTCATTCCTGAAGTTTGCGGTCCAAAATCCTTGCCGCTGGTCCCGGCAAAATCTTTTACTCCATCAAATCCTGTAGATGAAAATGTATCCAAAATTGCTGCCGGATTAATACCATATAAAAATCCTGGTCCTGCAAAATCCATACTACCCTGTAGTGTAATATTTACAAGCCTCTTGGTTCCTGCAGCCATATTTCCTGTTACTTCCACTTTTGCATCAGTTGTAATGGATCCTTTATTGATTACTTTAACAGCTAGTAATGTACCTAATGCAGGGTTAAACTGTGCGGCTGTCTGTGTTTTCAATGCGGAGCCTGACCAGTCCGTCAGGTCTCTTGGGAATAATATAGTTTGAGAAACAGTTGCAGGATTTCTGGTGCCACACACTGGTATATTATCCATAGATTTGGAAGCTGGTGTAACCACTACACTCGTATAACTGGTATCTGTGCAACCACCTGTACTTTTAGCGATCAGCATCGCATTATAAATACCATAATTAGTATACGATTTTACAGGATTAGCCTGTGTGGAACTTGTACCATCCCCAAAATTCCAGCTAAAACTATCACCTGTTGCAGTTCCTCCTGCTGTAAAACTAAAACTGTTACTACTTAATGGCTGTGTTGTGGAATTGCTCACATAAGAATAATCATTTATTGTAACAGGGACAGAATTAATGACTACATTATTAGCTGCTGCAATACATCCACTCGCATTTTTTGTATAAACAATATGTGTACCTGTTACAACATTATTGAAAGTTACACCACTTTGATAATTTGTTCCATCAATACTATAAGTTAATCCCGATCCGATTGGTGTACTAACCGTAATAGTTCCTGTTGTAATTCCGCAGATAGGTTGTACTAAATTAACGGTAGGTGCAGCTGGTGTTGCAGGTTGGGCATTAATGGTTGCAGTTGTTGTAGAAATACATCCACTGCTATTTTTTGCATACACTGTATAAGTACCTGTTGCTACAGTACTAAAGATTCCAGATGTATTGGTATAATTAGATCCATCAATACTATAATTCAACCCCGTTGGTGCAGTAACCGTAATAGTTCCGGTTGCAACATTACAGGTGGGTTGTACCAGAGTTACAGTTGGAACTGCAGGTGTTGCAGGTTGGGCATTGATTGTTACTGACGTTGCAGCAGAAACTCCACCGGCATTTTTTGCATAAACAGAATAGGTTCCTGCTGCTACACCAGTAAAAGTTGTACTGGTCTGATAATTTTTTCCATCAATACTATAAGTAATGCCTGATCCAATAGGTGTTGTTATAGTAATAGTTCCGGTTGCAATACTACAGGTTGGCTGTGTTAAAGTAACTGTTGGAGCAACTGGTGCTGAAATTCCGCAATTAATACTACCTGCAAAAGGATAATAATGAACCTCCCCTGAAGTCTGTGTAAAAGAAGCTGCCACAACTTGTCCTTCAATATTTGATTGATTGGCAGATTTGGTAATACTGGCATTGGGTGCCAGTATACTTCCTTCAATGGTACTGTTGCCTGCTATATTTAAGGAAGTGGTATTAGGAAAATTATAAATAATATAAGCAGCACCCTGTGATCCTGAAACTCCTGCCTGGTTCCATACATTCCAGGTATAGGAACCTGATGCATTCACATTAATCACTAAAATATGATTAGCATCCGGTGAATTATTAAAAGTAATGCCATTGGTAACTGAATTTAGATCATTGCCGGAACAATTTAGTACGTTCACCCCCTGACTAAGGGTAATTTTTAATTGACCATTGGTAAGAACTGAGGCTATTGTTGAACCGGTAACATTTCCATTAGGGTTTGACAATACAGCATTTCCGCTTAATCCGTTTAAGCAGGAGGATGAATTACTTAAAGCAATAAATGCAGAAGAAAAATTCAGGTCATTTCTCAAATTATTGTCACATATGGGATTCGTATTACTAATATTACTGCCAAAATAAAGTGCATTATTATCAATCAGGATATTAGGATTTGAACCATAAGAAGCTCCGGACGGTGTAATTTCAATATTCGAAGAAGCTCCGTTGTTGTCTTTGTACCAAACAGTAGAACCAGAACAGTTACCGATTTTTAAATAACTATTTCCCTCCAACTGCAAAGTACCTGATGAATAATTTATTGTACCACCAACTAATAATCCGATGAGCGTATTGTTAATTTGAAAGGTACCGTTACCATGAATATTCACATTGTAGTTTCCATTAACAGTCAGGTTCCCACCTATGGCTATCGGTCCTTCAGATTCATTGGAACTTAAGGATGCATTGCCGGATAGAAACACATTAAAGCCCTGAGCCGGACTGAATGGATTCTGCGCATAATCTACCAGGGGCATTATTGCACTTAAAATAATTAAAAGGAGCAGCAGCTGTTTCATATAAAGTAGAATTAAAATATTTTACTGATCCTCAGATCAATTAAACATCTTGTTTAGTGAATTACATTTATAAATTAAAGTGGAAATTCATAGGAGATCCTGATGGATAAAACAGTAAATCAGGATGGTACAGAATAGAATCTTTCAGTATCTGAAATATTTATTTACTGTTCTTAAAAACAGTTTAAAAAAAGCAAACAAACTTACCAACTGTCATATTACATTTTTTTTAAGAACTACTAAACCGGATTAAATCAACCTTAATTTAAATTCTCAATTATTAAAATCCGTTTAATTTTAAGTCAATCTTAATATGACCATTTTTTTCAGGGTACTTACATCTAAAACGTTGAACCTTGTAGTTTATTATACTACATACCAATTAAATCCAATTCTATGTATGCAATACATTCATTGTACGAGACCAACTTTTTATTTGCCGTTCCAAAACAATCTGAAAAATAAATCTGTACTACCTAAAATGCTGTTACCATTAATTGAGCATTAAATTTCATACCGAAGTTTATTTAATTGATTTACAACTAATTAAAATACTAATGGAGATTATTATTTCCCATAAATAAAAAATCATTCCAATTTTTGGAATAAAATGAGTCATGTAATTAAATATGAATTTAAAAAAGCTGGCTGTTGCTATATAAATCATGCTACAGTACAGATATAAATTCCCGGATACAGAGTTATACCGGCAAATAGTTTCATTTTTTGGAGTCAATTACCCGTAATGTACTTTAGCAATACGTTTAATAATTACTGCATTAACATTTCTTTATAATTTGGAAAAGGGATTTTCTGCTCTTTAAACCGTCCTTTTAAAATAGTGAATTATTATAAAATTGTATTGAAAATAAAGTTTCAGTTTTCATGAATACAACCAAAAAAATACTGGTATTTCTTCTATTTATGATTGGGTGCAGCAAGGATTTAACACCATCTAATTCGGCTTCTTCCAATGTGCCGTTTAACTACCTTTTTGCTGATGCGAATATTAAAGTAGATTCAGTAAATGGCAGCTATTTACATTTTACAAACAATAGTACTAATCAACTGGATTCAACCGCCAATATTTTGATTAATATAGACACAATTAATCTGACAGTTTACCAGGGCTTTAAACTGATTGGCCCTTCCGGTAAAACCTCAACTGGTAATTATACCCAAATTGGTTACTGGCCCATGATCTGGTATATTCAGCTTAAAGATTCTATTCCGGGTAATAATTATAAACTCCAACTGATTAAACAGGATAATTCTTTTGTTTATTTACCAATTACCTGGCAATAAGGGAATTTATTAAAAAGATCACCCAACCAAAAAAGTTCATGTAATATCTTCATATTTCAGTAAGTTTAAGCAAAAACCCGCGATATCAATCGTGGGTTTAATATTTTCAAATATTACTAATTATAAATGCGTTCTCCTGCAAGCTTATCCTGGAATATCATATCGGGCATGGAATGAAACTGCCTGAAATCATTAGCTGCCGGATGATCGGCCGGAGGGGTAAAAAAAGAATGATTAGGCTGGAACTGCCGGCCCCCTTTTCCGGGTGTTTTCAAACCTCCGTTTCGCCAAACCAATACATAAGAAACACGGTAATTTTTAATTACCTCATGCAGGGTCTTGGTAAACCATTCTTTATCAGGCAGGTTTTCAGATCCTGTTTCTGAAAAAGCGGGTAATTTATTATGGTGACTGGCAAAATCGGTTAGAATCGACAGCCGCATTTTATTATTCCTGATAAAACTCTTACGGGCATCCATTACATCAGCACTTTGATAGGCATCAAAACTAACTATATCAACCAGATTATCTCCCGGATATCGTTCCTCAAATTCCCTTTGGTCATTAAAATCTGCTACATTATATACGTACAGAATATTATGTACCTGTTCCACATTTTTCAACTGGTCTACTGTAAAGCGCCATAATGCTTTAAATTCTTCTGCAGAACAGTATCCTTTCCCCCACCAAAACCAACCTCCTGTCAGTTCATGATAAGGCCTGAATAATACAGGGATTGTCTCTCCGTTGGATGATTTTAAGTTTCTGATAAATACTGCAACATTGTGTAACCATTGTCTGAATAATTCATTTTTAGACCCCCCGGGTAATATGGAAGCCACAGAACCAGAAGATACATCCCAGGCAGTTTTACCCGTATAAGGATTATTGCAATGCCAGCTAAGGGTGATTACTGCACCCCGCTCAAAACCAACCCTGATTAATTCAGCCATTTTATTAAAAGGAACACTGTCCAGGTTATAAGGACTGAATTGTTCAATATGCCCCAGATCAAACCCAATCAATGCCGGATAATCATTAGTTACTGAATGTACATCACTTCTGCCCGGCTCCAGCATCCAACCTGTTCCATAGGTAAAATCGTCCTGGTGGCCAAATAGGACTCCTTTCTGCATCACCCGGAATAAATTACTGTAAAGTTTTTTAGTCCTTAGGGTAGCATCCCCGTCCGCTGTAGGATAGTTTTGGGAAATAGCAGGATACATACATATAAATAAGAAAAAGAGGATTAAACCAAATTTAATCATTTGAAACTTGTAAAATCCCTTTACTATTAAATATTGTGCAATTCCGTAAGTTAACATGACAATGATACCCAGTCCTGCTATACCGGGGAATAAAAATTTTTCAATAGCAATGCTCCCATCGGAAACCACAAAAAAGATTGCACCATATAATATATATAATGATCCTGAATCTGAAATTTTTTCTGCCCCTGAAAGATTGGCAGCCAGGCTTGCCATTAAACTGATTGCGCCTATGTATACAGCTACCGGAATGGCAAACCCGGTAAACAAAGGACTGGTTTCTAAATATTTAAATAGAAAAATACTCAATAACAGCATAAAAGCAACCCCGGAAAGCCCTCTTTTATTGATCCTGAATCTCTTTTTCTGTAAATAATAATATGTATAGGCATATATAAGTTGCATCGTTACAAACGCAGCCATTCCGGCAATAAAGTATCCGGTTGATGAAAACATCAGTAAAATATCACCAATCCATGCTGCCATTAAGCCTGAAAAAATTAGCTTACTGATCAATGAGTTTCCTGGTTTTGGAATATTAGTAAACAGAAACATCATTAATAAAGGGATCAAAAGCGGTTTGGTAAACCAGCGCCAATTATCCAGTTTAAGCAGGCCCAATACAATTTCTGTAAACAATATTATCCAGAAAAGCAATAAAGCTCTTTTTTTCAAAAATTTCATATATTCTATATTTGCGGAGATCAGGTGCTGACCCTTATGTTTTGCAAGTTAATTCTTCTTTAGGTAAACCGGATTTCCTACTTACCGGCTCCGTAGCTCCTTCTGACCATATTCGGGTCAACCCCACCAATTGGTGGGGTTGACCCGAATATGGTCAGAACCAGGTAGCTGGCCGTTACTTTTAAGTTTAGTTGAAAAATATGAAACTGCAATAAAATCTATGGCATATTTTCAAAAGAACTGCAATTAAGATCTGTACATTCTATTTTTGCAGCATGATTACTGAAGAAGAAGAAAAATTTTATACATATTGGTCAGAAAACCGTTTACAGCAGCAAAAAAGCTTCAGACAGTTTTTAAAAGGCCTTTCCTCGGGAATTGCAATTGGGGTTGCCATTCTGATAATTATCAGTATTGGCTGGTACAGCCGTGCCAATATGGAAGCCAATACCTTAGCCAGTCCCCTTTTAATCATCATTTGTATCGTAATTATTTCTGTTTTCATGGCTTTTATGTATCATAATTACCAATGGGAACAAAAAGAACAGAAATTTCTGGAATTGAGTGCTAAAAAGAAAAAAGCAGAAAACTCTTTACAGCAAAAGGTTTCAGAATAAATATATTTATTCCAACGCATGTGTAAATCTTTAAAAACCTATTTGCTTATTCACATAATAGGGAATTGAGGAAACACCTGATATTTTCTGTAAAAATATCATTTTCATTCCCCTATCTTTGCCCACTTAAATTTTTAAAACCTTATAGTTATGCAATTGAAAGGTTTAGTGCGATTTTTTGCGATTGCTCTTATACTGATCTGTCTTTACCAGTTATCGTTTACTTGGTTTGTTCATAGCCATGAAAGTGATATGGATGCGAAAGCCGGGCAATGGGTGAAAGCTGTTTATCCTACAGCTGAACAAAAGTATGCCGGTAACCCAGAAATGAAAGCGCTTTATGAAGACACATTGGCAGAAGTTAAAAAAGATCGGCTTCAACGCTTGCTCGACAGTACCAAAGATGCCAAAATCGGCCCTTTTGGTTTAACAACCTATCGCAGTGCAAAAGACAAAGAATTAATGCTTGGTCTGGATTTGCAGGGTGGTATGAGTGTTACATTGGAAGTGGGTTTGGATGGTTTGCTGAAATCCCTGTCAGATTATACAAAAGATAAAGCGTTTAATCAGGCACTTGAAAATGCAGTTCAGCGTAAAGCCAACAGTGGTGCAGATCTGATTTCTTTGTTTACAGAAGAATACAAAAATGTTAATCCTACCGGTACATTAGCTCCATTCTTTGCTACCCGTAGTAATGGAAAACTGAAATTTACTTCTTCTGATAATGAAACAGTTACCTATTTAAAGGAACAGGCACAGGCTGCTTTTAATAATACGCTGCGTATTATGAGAACCAGGATTGACCGTTTTGGGGTATCTTCTCCCAATATTAATCCGGATCCTTCCAAAGGAATTATCAATATCGAACTAGCTGGTGTGAACGACCCGGAAAGAGTTCGTAATTATTTACAATCCACTGCCAACCTTCAGTTTTTTGAAGTGTATACTTTTGAAAGCCAGGAATTGGTAAATGGTTTAAATAATGCTGATAAGGCCGTACAGGATTACCTGGGTGGCATTAAACAAACCGATAGCAGTAAGGCAACTCATAAAGCTGCAGATTCTGCAAAAGCAGTAGTTACCAAAGGGGATACCAGCAAAACAGCAACCATCTCTCAATTGGTGAATACCGGAAAAGCCGCTACAGCAAAATCCGACAGTAATAAAACTAAATCCATTGAAAACCCAATCAAAAAATTATTGATGCAGGGTTCTCAGCCATACCGCAGCAGTACTGGTAAAGTGATTTACCCTGCTTCCCTGGCTTTAATTCAGACTACAGATACCGGTACCTTAAACGGTTACCTGCGATTGGAAATTGCTAAAAGTAAATTCCCTTCCAACCTGCAGTTTGTTTATGGAAAGTTTGAAAGTGATGATCCCAAAGCAAAAAATATCCTGAATTTATATGCAATCAAAACATTGGACAATGGCCAGGCAGAACTGGAAGGTGACCATGTAAGTGAAGCTGCACAGGATTTTGATGAACGTGGAAGAGTGGCCATTAAAATGAATATGGATAAAGTTGGTACCAATATTTGGGCTAAGATGACTGCCCGCAATATTGATAAACCAATTGCCATTGTACTGGATAATTTTGTTTATTCTGCTCCTAATGTAAATGATGCCATTACTACCGGTAATTCCCAGATTAGTGGTAACTATTCTTTAAAAGAAGCACAGGATCTTGCTGAAATATTACAAAGTGGTAAATTACCTGCTCCTGCTAAAATTGTGCAGGAACAAGTGGTGGGCCCAACTTTGGGTAAAGAGGCTGTAATGGGAGGTTCTTTATCCTTCCTGATCTCTTTCTTAGTGATTTTCTCTTTAATGCTGATCTACTATAATACAGGTGGTTGGGTTGCCAACAGTGCATTAATCCTGAATCTGTTATTTACCATTGGTATCTTAAGTGCCCTTGGATTTACACTAACAGCACCGGGTATTGCAGGTTTGGTACTGACGATTGGTATGGCAGTGGATACGAACGTAATTATCTTTGAAAGAATTAAAGAAGAGCTGACGAAAGGAAAAGGCTACCAGACAGCGGTTGCTGATGGGTATAAACGTTCATTGGCTCCTGTATTGGATGCGCACGTTACTACCTTATTAACAGCCATCATCCTTGCTTATTTCGGATTAGGCCCTGTTCTTGGTTTCGCTACTACACAGATTATCGGTATCTTATTATCCTTATTCTGCGGTATCCTGGTATCCCGTTTAATTACAGATTTCTATACCAATAAGAACAGGCACTTTAACTATTTTACCGGTTTATCCAGAAAAATATTCAAACACCGTTCTTTCAAATTCATTGAATACAGAAAAATTGCATATGGAATATCTGCTGTAGTGCTGATATTGGGTATCAGTTCCTTCTTTAACGGTTTTGATGAAGGGGTTGAATTTGCAGGTGGACGTAGTTACACTGTTAAATTTGATAAACCAGTATCTCCTGATGCAGTGCGTGATGACCTGAAAAAAGTATTTGGAGAAGCTCCGGTAATAAAAACCAAGGGAAGTAATAACCAACTGGATATTACCACTGCATATATGATCAAAGAAACACATTTAAAAAGTGTGGATTCAATGGTGGAAACAGCCATGTATACCGGTTTGAAAAATCATTTGCCTGCCGGACTTACCTATGGCGAATTTGATAAAAAATACAAACAAAGTTCTCAATCTGTATTGCCATCTATCTCTGATGACCTGAAAGCGGGTGCTACCAAGGCAACTATTTTTGCCCTGATCATCATCTGTTTATATATATTTATCCGTTTCCGCGATTGGAGGTATTCTCTGGGAACCATCTTTTCCCTGTTGCATGATGTATTTGTAACACTGATTGTATTCAGTTTTGCCCGTAAAATAGTGCCATTTCCATTGGAAATTGACCAGTTCTTTATTGCTGCGGTATTAACGGTAATTGGTTACTCCATGAACGATACGGTAATTGTATATGATCGTATCCGTGAAGACAGTAAATTATTGAAGGGACAGTCCAATGCCACTATTATCAACCGGGCGATTAATGATACCTTAACCCGTACAGTAATGACTTCTTTAACTGTATTTCTTACAATTTTAATATTATTCATTTTTGGTGGAGAAGTGACCAGAGGATTTGCCTTTGCAATGCTGGTGGGTGTTATCACCGGTACTTATTCTTCCATTTTTGTGGCAGCTCCTATCCTGGTGGATTTTGCTAAAAGCAGACCATTGGGAAAATCTGAAGACAAGAAATAGAATTGATTAATTATAAATTTTTGAAAGTCCCGCTAATGGCGGGACTTTTCATTTTCCCAACTTTTGGCCCTTTTACAGGATATTAACATGTTATTACATTCATATTTTTGTATTTTTACGCTTAGGACTACCTATGCAACTTACTTTAAAACAAATAGCATTAAAGATTTTTATTGCCCTGATGGCATTACAGATTATCAATTTAAGTATTGATGCTGTTGAATTTCAGCCATTAGAAGCAGCAATAACCATTGGCGACTTTAACTATTTAAATTCCATGACAGAGTATGTTTCTGAAGTAATTATGGGTATGAAAGATGCATTTCCGGAATTTCAAAATCAATCCTCCTCTTCTAAATCTCAGATAGTTAAACATTTATCTATTAAGCTATTTGAAAATAACTCAATAATTCAGGCTCCGGCTATTTACAGACAAAACATTTCTTATTCTGTTCCATTGAATGAATCATATACTTATTTGTATTTAAGTGAAATTAATCCCCCCCCCTCCAAAATACAGTTAATAATCAGTTTCATTTATTTGTATTTTTCTTTAAAACCTTATTATTTGATTAGTATAACTTCAAATAAATCTTTCACCTTTTTCATTTAAAATATAACATATGCTAAAAGCAACTAATTATTTAGTAATTGGTTTATTGCTTTGCTGTTCGGGAATACTGGCACAAAACCAGTCGGGCAACAAACTCTTTACAGACAGCATTTCCTTGCAGGTAGACAGTGCAGAGAGCATTTTCCTGCGCAATAATTTCCTTTTACTGGCACAGCAATATAATATTGATGCCAGTAAAGCACTTGTTATTCAGGCTAAATTATTACCCAATCCTAATTTCTCATTCAGCAGGGGGCCACTTATTCCCATTACTGATGCACAATCCAATTACCCCCATTCCAATTTTTTCAGTAACAGTGAAAATGCAGTCCAGGTTTCTCAGTTGATTTTACTGGCCGGTAAAAGAAACAAGCAGATCAAAATTGCACAGGCTAATGTAAAACTGGCAGAATATCAGTTCTATGATCTGATCCGCACTCTGAAATATACCCTAAGAACGGATTTCTTTAATATCTATTATTTACAGCAATCTGCTAAAGTCTATAACAAA
>Ga0364874_10098_pt1 | contig 45920 bp, 42 predicted proteins | sample ExccelAu500001D4_2_FD_206922 | JGI IMG/M metagenome (GOLD analysis project Ga0364874, IMG submission 206922) | Enriched cells from Trout Bog Lake Hypolimnion, Wisconsin, USA - BchlTB.Aug07.5000.01.D4 | ecosystem: Environmental > Aquatic > Freshwater > Lake > Hypolimnion/Profundal zone | place... | reverse complement strand
GGGAGAAATCGAATTCATGCGGTTCTGAAGCTTTGACCTCTTCAATATTCTTTTTCACCCGCGGCGGAGCATTTGAAGATGTGCTGCTTTCCGATTCTCTGGCAGATGCTGTCAGGAATCTCGGCGTTGCAATTAAAAAATCAAGGGCTGAGATTCAGGCTGATAATCTTCCGACTGTATCTGCTGATAAATCCCAGATGATCCGTCTTTTCCAGAATCTCATAGGCAATGCCGTCAAGTTCTGCGATAAGGAGCGTCCAAGGGTGAAAATCTCCTGTGAAAGCAGCGGCATTTTCTGGCTCATTTCAGTTCATGATAACGGCATCGGGATTCAGGAGGAATTTTTTGAGCGGATATTCCATGTGTTTCAGCGTCTTCATACAAGAGATCAATACAGCGGAAGCGGTATCGGACTTGCAGTTTGTCAGCGGATTGTTCAGCGGCACGGCGGAGTTCTGACAGTGAAATCAGTTCTTGGCGAAGGGTCTGTCTTCTCATTTACATTGCCTAAAGAGAGAAAATGATATGGCTGCACAAACCAGGAAAAGAACCTTTACTATACTGCTTATCGAAGATAATCCGGATGATATTGTCTTCATCCAGGAAGCGCTTGCGGAAACAGGGTATGATGTGATTCTCAATATCGTAAGAGACGGATATGAAGCACTCTGTCATCTTCGTGATGTTGTTTCCCGTGAAGGTATAAAACTGCCTGATATCGTGTTTCTGGATCTCAACCTGCCGCGGCGATCAGGGATAGAGTTTCTAACAGAGATGAAATCCGACCCTGCCTTCGGTCTTGTTCCCGTCGTTGTACTGACGACATCCAAAGCAGCAGATGATATTGAACAGAGTTATGCCCATTATGCAAACAGCTATATTGTGAAGCCGATAGATCTCAATGATTTTATTCTGCTGATAAAGCAGGTTGCCGATTTCTGGTTTTCAGTTGCAGTTCTTCCGGGAGGGAAGGTATGAACAAAGAGAAAATAGAAATTCTTCTGGTTGAGGATAATCCGGATGATGCACTTCTTCTTGAGGAATGCGTCTGTGAGATCAATGAGGCTGACGGGTACGGTCTTATCTTTGAGCTTAAACGTGTTTCTACTTTCGGTGAAGCCAGAGCAGTTCTTGAAACGCATGACCCGGATCTCATTCTTCTTGATCTCTCCCTTCCTGACTCTGACGGCATAGATACCGTTTATAAATTTGAAAGCTATCTGGCCGAAATTCCTGTCATCGTACTCACCGGACTGTCTGATTCAGAGGCTGCGGTAAAATCGATACGGATAGGAATACAGGATTATCTTGTGAAGGGCCGTATAACCAGGGATCTTCTTTTCCGCGCAGTGCTCTATGCCATTGAACGTCACAAGATGGTCACCGTCATTCAAAGCCTTGCAATGGTTGATGAACTCACCGGACTGTATAACCGGCGGGGATTTATGAAGCTTGCCCGTCACACCGTCAATCTTGCAAAAAGAAAGGGGTACGGCATTTCGCTTCTTTTTGCCGATCTGGACTGTATGAAGAGGATCAATGATACCTGGGGGCACCGTGAAGGGGACAGAGCGCTGAGGATGACAGCATCAGTTCTGAAAAAAAGCTTCCGTGAATCTGACATTGTAGCTAGAATCGGAGGTGATGAATTTGTCGTTATGGCGACAGGATCATCTTCGTCATTATTGGGCAGCAGCATTATAATGGAGCGGGTGAAAAAGAATATTGAAGAGGTCAAAGCTTCAGAACCGCATGAATTCGATTTCTCCCTGAGTTTCGGAGTTCTTACTCCTGAACCGGGTGAAGAGTTTCATATTGAACAGCTTATTGAAAAAGCGGACGAACTGATGTATGAAGAGAAAAAGAGAAAAAAGGGGTAACAAAATGAAACGCATTGCATGCTTGATTCTCATCATTTTTGTGTCTGTCTTCAGTATCTTCTGTGCCAAAAAAACGAGCCAGATTAAAGAAGAGCCGAAAAGCAGGATAACCTATGAACGCAGCGAGGTGAAGAAACCGGCGGTTATAGAAATGAGATTTGTAACACAGGCTGAAGAAGGGCAGGTCTATTCTGCACGCGAGACAAATGAGTTTTTATATCTGGGTGGAACCCTTCTTCTCGGAGAATCAGATGTTGCGTCAGCAGCCGTTGTGACGGATGAATACGGTAATGCCGGCGTACAGGTGCAGTTGAATGAAAAAGCATCTGAGCGTTTCGCAAAAATCACAGAAGACAACAACGGACGACGAATCGGAATTGTTGTTAATGGCGAGCTCATTACTGCGCCGAAAATAATGAATACAATAACAGACGGGAAAATTGTAATAAAAGGAAGCCTTACAAAAATTGAAGCTGAGACGATCGCAAAGAGTCTTACGAAATAACAGTTCTATAGTAATTATAGGCAATAAAAAACGCGGCCTTCAATGCCGCGTTTTTATCTTCTCTGTACGAATACTACGTATTGACAATGAGTCTGACGGTGCTTTCATCGATCATCATTTTCTTTGATATGTCATCAGGGCTCCATCCCTTGTTTGCAAGGTCCCTGATCATCTTGATTGTGCTTTCATTCATCCCTTTTGAAATCGGGAAATTTCCTTTGATCGATTTTGTAATCGACGGGTTCGGACCGTCAACAGGCGCAGACTGAACGATATCTGAGAGCTGGCGGATCTTTTTGTCGGCTTCGCTTGAAATTGACTGAAGACGGGAGTCTGTCTGTTCAACTTCAGTGCGTATCGATTCAACTCTCTGCATCATTGTACTGATCTGGGTGACGCGCTGTTCAAGATGCTCCTGGAGCGAATCGAGTTCATTGAACTTATCCATAACGCGCATGATTTCATTTTCGCGTGCTTTAAGCGAAATGGTGTTCTCCTCTATCTTTGCAAGATATTCTTTCATCCTTCCTGCGCGTTTTTCAGACTGCTGAATGGTGTTTTCAAAAGATTTCACGCGGCCTTCGAATGCTTTGACATATACTTCAATACGACTGATGTTTTCGAGGTTGTTGGATATCATACCTTCATAATCATGAAGCTCTGAAATTCTTTTCTCGAGAGTGATATATGCATCAGAGAGAGTTTTTATCCGGGCATCAACCTGATCGATTTTCACGCCGTTAGCTTCCAGCATTTCCGATTTGTTTCTGATCTCGTCAGCGAGAACGTAGACGCCGCGGATCTCTGCCTCTACATTTTCAAGATTCTCTTTTTTCGTCTGATAGATCTTGAGTTCCTTTTCAATCTGCTTTTTCGCTTCGCGGAAGTCCTCTGCGCCTTTCATGAATTCTTCAAGCATCTTTGACCGGTCTTTCGATTCTTCAAGGATGGAGCTGTACTGACGTACAGAGGTCTCCACCTGTTTGAGAAGATCATCTGTACGGTTAAAAACCCTGTTCTTTTCTTCGTATGAAATGATTTCATTCTTAATAGAAGAAAGTCTCTCCTCAAGGCGCCCGAACTCTTCACGCACTTTAATGCTCTGCTGCGCTATCATTTCAGAAAGTTCTACCTTAACCGCCGCTGATTTCTGATCCATTGTCTTGAATTCATTCTTAACGCTGTCAATATGCGTATCGATTGCGTCATTGATGCTGTTTTCCGCAGAACTTATTTTTTCCATGAGCTGGCTGTATTTCTTTTCCGCACCCTGAACTTCTGTAATCATGGATTCAACTTTTTCATCGACAAGTATCTCGAGATTGTGTTTCATTTCGAGATATTTCTCGTCAAAATTTTCCATCCGGTTTCTGATCTCTTCAGCTTCGCGACGGGCAGCCTTGACGATTTCATCTTTTTTTGAAATGGCATGTATTGAAAGCTCATCCATCGAGAGGCGTATCTTCGACTGTTCCTCTTCAAAGCTCGAAATAAGGCGCGAGCGTGAATCGCCGATTGTTTCTTCGATCGATCGTATCTTTTCATATACTCTGTTCAGATCTGACTCTGTTTTCTCAACCATATCAATGCGTGATTTATTGAACTCTTCTACCGACAGGCCGATCTCTTTCTTAAGGGATTCAGATTTGACTCTGATTTCAGAGAAGAGAGATTCTTCAGAGGATTCGAGGTCTGCTTTGAGAGATGCTATCCGTCCGCCCATTGAATCGATTTCACTGCGTATTTCATCGGCTGCGGCGTCTTTGATTTCACTCAGATCGCGGTGGAGGGTGTTTATGTTTTCAGAAAGACTGTCAATTCTTTCTGCCAGCTCTGCGGCTACTCTTTCTTCTGTTTCGTCGACACGGGATTCAATGCGGCCTACAGCGGATTCCACATCGCCGATTTTCATACGGACATTTTCGAGGATGACATTCCCTGTTTCAGTGATGCTGTTTTCAAGTCCTATGAGCGATTCTGAAAAATTGCGGACAAGGGCGTCGATTTTGGACCGTGCTTCATCTGTTATGCGGCCTTCTTTCTCGGCAACCTGGTCACGAAGCTTTGCCACCTGAATTGATATCTCATCAGACAGTTCACGTGATCTGTCCCGTATTTTTTCGTTGAATGACTGGATAAGTGATGAGTTTTCTTTTTCAATTTTGGAAATCTGTCCGGTAATATTCTCTGCCTTTTTTGTAAGGTCGCCGAAACCGGTGCGGACAGATTCGATATAACGGAGCTGCTGGTTAAGGTCGGAAGCAGCGCTTGTAACTGCCTTGAGATCATTCTCGACTTTGCGGAGGTTTCCTTTTTCAGTATCCAGACCCTTGAGTTTAGATTCGATGTCAGATACAGAAGTACGGACAGAATCTGCAAGGGAGCCTGATTTTTTAAGAAGAAGATCCATTTCGATCGTAGCGTCGCGGAACTTCCTGTTCTCTTCGGATGCAAGATCCTTGAAATCATGGAATTTCTTGTCGGAAAAACGTTTAAGCTTTTCGATGCGGACGTTTGCACGATCGATCCGCCTGAAAAAAAGCATTATACCGACGCAAAGGAGGATTGTGGCAGCATTCCAAAGCATTATGAAACCCCAGATGAAAATAGTAAAATGACGGAGGACACTATTCTGACGCTAGGATGTGACATAATTGTTGTCAAATAGTTTTTGGATGTCAAAGGCTTGACTGTGCAGTAATATAGGGTGATTGCGAGCCTGTTCCGGCTGATGTTTCATAATTGTTAAAAAAAAGCTCATATAGAATTTAGTGGTTGGCTTTTTAAGGGCTGGTATAGAAAAAGTTGTTAAAACATTATTGTACCCGCAATAATGACGTTGATGTTCACAATACTCAGAAACCAAACGTAAGGAGTAATGAAATGTCTGATACTATCACTACAGAACCAGTAAGCGGCGTTCCGGCTTATTTTGGTATTAACAGTTTCAGCGATTCTGTTCAGCGAGCACGCCTTCCCAAATCGGTCTACAAAGAGCTGAAAAAGGTTCAGGCTGGAGAAAAAAAACTGACTCAGGAAGTTGCAGAAGTCGTTGCAAATGCAATGAAAGACTGGGCTCTTGAAAAAGGCGCTACCCATTTTACCCACTGGTTCCAGCCTCTCACAGGCATCACTGCTGAAAAACATGATTCTTTTATCAGCCCGTCTTCTGACGGCAAGATTATCATGGAATTTTCCGGAAAAGAACTTATTCAGGGTGAACCCGATGCGTCTTCTTTCCCGTCCGGCGGTCTCCGTGCTACGTTTGAAGCCCGCGGATACACAGCCTGGGACACTGCATCTCCTGCATTCCTCAAAACTGATGCAACAGGAGTAACACTCTGTATTCCTACAGCATTCGTAGGCTATCATGGAGAGGCTCTCGATAAAAAGACCCCTCTTCTCCGTTCAATGGACGCTCTCAATAAACAGGCACTCCGCGTTCTCCGCGCTCTGGGCAACACGACAGCAACACGCGTTGTTACCACCGTTGGTCCTGAACAGGAATACTTCCTGGTGAAAGAAGACTATTTCACAAGCCGCCCAGACCTCCTTCTCACAGGACGCACCGTTGTCGGCGCTCTTCCTGCCAAAGGACAGGAGCTTGAGGATCATTATTTCGCGACTATTCCTGACAATGTCGCTTCTTTTATGCGCGATCTCAACGAAGAGCTCTGGAAGCTCGGCATCACAGCTAAAACTCAGCATAATGAAGTAGCTCCTCACCAGTATGAGCTTGCAGTTATATTCTCTGCATCAAATATTGCTGCTGACAGCAATCAGCTCGTTATGGAAACAATGAGAAAAGTCGGCACTCGTCACAAACTTGCTGCACTTCTCCATGAAAAACCGTTTGCAGGCGTTAACGGATCAGGAAAACACAATAACTGGTCAATGGCTTCTGATGACGGACAGAACCTTCTCGAGCCCGGAAAGACTCCTCAGGAAAACACTCAGTTCCTCCTTTTCTGTACAGCTGTTATAGAAGCAGTCGACAAATATGCGCTCCTTCTCCGTACTGCCGCAGGAAATCCCGGGAATGACCACCGCCTCGGCGCTAACGAAGCTCCTCCTGCTATCATTTCCATCTTCCTCGGTCAGGTTGATGAAATCCTTACGAGCATCAGCGAAGGCAAACCTTATGCGTCTAAAGCGGGCGTTAACCTTGAGCTGGGCGCTACTGTACTTCCCGATCTTCCTAAAGACCTTACAGACCGTAACCGTACGAGCCCGTTTGCTTTCACAGGCAATAAGTTTGAATTCCGCATGGTTCCATCCGGAGACTCAATCAGCGGTTCCAACGTTGTTCTCAACACTGCTGCTGCGGAAATCCTCTGCCAGTATGCTGACCGTCTTGAAAAGGCATCTGATAAGGTTGCTGAAGTTAAGAAGATCATTGCTGAAAAATATAAAGCTCACAAACGCATTGTATTCAACGGCAACGGATACAGCAAAGAGTGGGAAGAAGAAGCTGCACGCCGCGGACTGCCCAATGTGAAATCGTGGATCGACTGTCTCCCTGAATACAGCAAGGATTACAGCATCGAACTTTTCAAGAAACACGGCGTCTTCATACCTGAAGAGCTTCACAGCCGCGTAGAGATCTACCTTGAAAAGTATATCAAGACGATCAATATAGAAGCCGGTGTGATGATTGAGATGGTTAAGAAAAATATTCTTCCTGCTGCAACTGAGTGGCTTGCAAACCTTGCGGGCATTTCTGAAACTCTCAAAGCTGCAAAGGTTGATGTTGCTGCTCAGGAGAAAGAACTTAAAGACGGCGGTGTTCTCGTAGCTAAGGCATATGTTGAACTCGCGAAGCTTGAGTCTGCCCTTGCTGCTGCAAAAGATCTTGAAGATACGCACAAGAAAGCTATCAATTACAAAGAAAAGGTTTTCTCTGCAATGGCAGAAACCCGTAAGGTTGTTGATGCTCTCGAAGCAGTTCTTCCCGCAGAGTTCTACCCTTATCCGACATACGAAGATCTTCTTTTCCGCTTCTAACCGGAAATGGATTACAGCTGAAATTAGAGAGCCGCCCGAAAGGGCGGCTTTTTGTGAATTATCCCGATGCGCGCAAACGATCGGTTGGAAATATGTGCTGAGCAGTACGCAACCCGGCTTATGTTGAAGGGAGGTGGCCCTGTGTATTTCAACCGGATGTGGAACTATTTCTCCTGTAATTTGACAGGGGAAATGCAGGATTTCCTCATGTTTATCGCTCTATTTTCCGCGGCCCTGGGTGAAAACTGTATTTTTTTCTTAACCGTCTAATAAGGAAAAGAGAGATTCTGCTGAAATGAAGTATTAATTTCAGCGAAAGACCCCGTGAAATCAATTAATTCGCTGAAACTGATTGACACAAAAAAGAGGCGTCCCTATTAATGGCGCCACGCGTGGCCCCAATCAGGCTGTTAGTATTAAATAACACACGCTTTCAGGAGAAATATCCAAATGGTTCAGAAAACCTATTCAATGAAAGCGTCCGAAATTTCCCGCAAGTGGTACGTGGTGGACGCTGAAGGGAAAGTATTAGGACGCCTTGCAACAGAAGTTGCACGCATAATCAGAGGCAAACACAAGCCTACGTTTTCACCGCATCTCGACATGGGTGATGTCGTGGTGATCATCAACGCAGAAAAGATCGTTCTTTCCGGTGCTAAAGGTGAAAGCAAAGAATACTGGTCGCATTCCAAATATCCGGGCGGCGACAGGTTCACAAATATCCAGAAGTACCGCAAGGACAAGCCTGAGTTCATACTTGAGCATGCAATTCGCGGTATGCTTCCTAAAGGTCCTCTGGGACGTAAACTCTTCTCCAATCACCTCAAGGTGGTTGTAGGCTCAGAGCATCCCTACAAGGCCCAGAAACCTGAAAAGATGGAGATATGAGGTAGCATATGGCGACGACTAATAAAATATATTCAACCGGAAGAAGAAAGACCTCTATTGCCCGCGTCTACCTGACGCCAGGCACAGGTAAAATTGTTGTGAACAAGAAGCCGATGGAGGATTATTTCCGCCGTCAGACTCTCGGACTTCTCGTACGTCAGCCTCTCGAACTTGTCAACCAGACTGGTGCTGTTGATATCATCGCCTTCGTATCGGGCGGCGGATGGACAGGACAGGCGGGAGCAGTTCGTCTTGGAATCGCACGCTGCCTTTCTAAACAGAATGATAAGCTTGTCAAATCGCTCCGCGACGCAGGGTTTCTTACCCGCGATGCTCGCAAGGTTGAGCGCAAAAAATACGGTCACAAAAAAGCCCGCAAGAGCTTCCAGTTCTCGAAACGTTAATCAGCAGTTTCTGCTGTTCACAAAAACCGCTCCGGAAGGGGCGGTTTTTTTATGCCGATTGATAAACGAAGAAAAAGATATTTTTTAAGAAAACCGCTTACACGAAAATTCGCTGCTTTTATTCTGGCATAATTAAAGAAAAGGACAGGATAATGGGATCTAAAAAAGAACAGTTCATTTTTACGGCGATTATGTGCGCTCTGATGGTGTTTATCATGAGCGGGTACAATATTTTTCTCAACGAAGGAGCATTATCGGGAGAAATTATCCGCAAGGCTTTGATCTGGTATATTCCTACCTACGCAATGGCATTCTTCTGCCAATGGTTTATCGTCGGAAAGCCGGCTATGGCCTGCGCGTTCAGGATTGTCGGCCATGAAGATGTGATGGTTAAGAAGATTCTTGCGATATCCTTCTTTATGGTCTGCGGCATGGTGCTGTGCATGTCTCTGTACGGTACGGTGATTCACGTCGGAATCAGCCGTCATATGCCCCGCGAGTATGCGAAATGTGCCGCTCTCAATTTTGCCGCAGCTCTTCCTTCTCAGCTTTTTATTGCAGGACCTGCTACGCGATTTCTCCATGGAAAGGTGATGACGGCGATAGCATAAGTGAAGCTGTTCAAAAGACTGTGATCAGCTTCAGCGGGAAACGATAGGAAATAAAATAGTAGTTGCAGAGAAACCAGCCTGATTTCCAATGGGTCATTGTCCGCTATAAGCGGCTGATCTCTCTGATTTTCATACTCTCTTCGACACTTTACCCGCAGTCCACTGGCGAAAGGCGCCGGGAGGCGATGCCGTCAGTGGTGACTACTTTTCAGGAATGGTACTATAAATGGAACAGTTGACATTTGCGTCTCTTGGTCTTTCGGCCAAGACGCTGGCCTCTATCGAAAAAAAGGGCTTTGAAGAGCCTACACCCGTACAGGCGAAAACTATTCCTCTTCTTCTGACTCCCGGCGGCGATGTTGCCGCTCAGGCTCAGACTGGAACAGGAAAGACGGCAGCCTTTGCGCTTCCTCTTATCGAATCACTCAAAACGCGTGCCGGACATGTGCAGGCGCTCATTCTCGCACCGACACGCGAGCTTGCCCTTCAGGTATGTGATGAGTTTAAATCACTTTCACCGGACGGCGGACTTTCTGTTGCTGCTGTTTACGGCGGACAGTCGATGGTCGAGCAGCTCCGCCGTCTTGAGCGCGGCGTTGATGTCGTTGTCGGAACTCCCGGCCGCGTCATGGATCATATGCGCAGAGGCAGCCTCAATCTTTCAAAGATCTCGTTTCTCATCCTTGATGAGGCAGATGAGATGCTTGATCGCGGATTTATTGAAGATATCGAATTTGTTCTCAAAAGCGTAAACCCGGAGAGAAGGATGCTTCTTTTCTCTGCAACACTCAGCGGACGCATCATGCAGGTGGCCAACACCTATATGAAGAATATGCAGATCGTGAAAACCGTCAGCAGCGAAATCGCAACACGTCTGACAGATCAGATCTACATCGAAGTCGATGAATCTGACCGTTTTGAAGCTCTCTGCCGCGTTGCGGATATGGCTGACGATTTCTACGGACTTGTATTCTGCCGCACCAAGGTCGATTGCGATTCTCTTACTCACAGACTGCTCTCCCGCGGTTATGGCGTCGAAGCTCTGCATGGAGATATTACCCAGAGCCAGAGAGAGAAAATTCTCGCAAAAATGAAGTCTCGCACTATCAATATTCTTGTGGCGACGGATGTGGCCGCCCGCGGTATTGATATCACAGGTCTTTCGCATGTTATCAACTATGCTCTTCCCCAGAATCCTGAAGCATATATCCACAGAATCGGGCGTACAGGACGTGCCGGAAGCGAAGGAACAGCGATTACGTTTGTGTCTCATTACGAATATCATAAGCTTAATTTCATAAAGAGAATTGCAGGAACAGATATCAGAAGGGAAGAACTCCCTGAAGTTGACGATATCATCGGTGCAAAGAAAGGACGTCTTAAAGCTCAAATTGAAACTGCTATTGCTTCGAAAGCGCATGAAGAATATATTGAAGATGCAAAAGCTGTAGCTGAATCAGTCGATACTATTGATGCTCTTGCTGCGGTTCTTTCAATTGCTTTCGGTGAGCATTTCGATGCTTCCCGCTATGGGAAGATCAACAAAAGAGGGCGCCAGGGAAGAGACAGCGCTCCCCGGAGCGGCGGTCGTGAGTTCCGCGAAGAACGCGGCAGCAGGGACAGGGAACCCCGCAAGGAATTCACCCGCACCAGATCTTCGGAAAGAATCGAAGGTCCATCTGCACCTGCAGAGAAGAAATCCCCGTCAGGCGTACGCCGCGTTATTATGCATGCAGGAAAAGAGCAGGGGATGTCCGCCCCTAAACTTGTAAAAGCTGTCAAAGGAATAGTTGAAGTTACTGATGCTAGAATCGGCGGTGTCAGTGTTGAGGATGCAATGTCATATGTGACGCTTCCGGCCCATGAAGCAGAGCTTCTCGTTGCCCGCGCATTTTCGGAGAATCCGGCTTCTCCTCTTTTTACTCTTACACAGGAAAAAGCAAGAAACTCTGGCAGCAAATTTGCGCCAAAGAAGGATTTTGGAAAAAAGAGCTTTGAAGGGAAGAAATATGGTGAGAAAAAGGGCTTTGAAAAGAAGTCGTACACAAAAAAAACAACGATTAAAAAGTGATACAAAAATAACTCTCGCTGATCAGTTCAGTCCGGTAATTTGAAATAGAAGGCGTTGCCATAATAGGCGGCGCCTTTTTTTATTCGATGCATCCTCTGCACTGCTCTGAGAGGATAATTGATTGTATGGTCACATCGTTTGCTATGAGGGCACTGCTTCTGTCTTGATCTTTTCTTTCGGATCAGGTATTCTAAGGTATGATGATTTCAGGAATATATATCATAGTTCTCGTCTTACTGGTCTGTGCAACAGCGGTTTCCTTAATTGTTCTTTTCAGAACCCGGCGGCGATCTTTTTGCTGTGAGGGAGGTACTCCTTTCCAATCAGACTATTTCCGTACCGCAATAGAATCTATTCAGGACGCCTTCTGGGTATGCTCATCAGACTGGAAGAAAGTCGTATATGTCAGTCCTGCGTATGCAATCATTTGGGATCAGCAGATTGAAGATCTTCGTATGGATTCTTTTTCATGGGTCAATGCTGTTTATGAAGATGACCTGGGAAAGATAAGCGGTGTAATCTCATCCGGCAGCATTTCCGGTCAACAGAAATTCCCCGATTTCCGTATTCGCAGAAAAAACGGCTTAGTGCGCTGGATCTCTCTGCGTGTTTTTCCATTTCAGAATGATTCATCAGATTGCATGATTTTATGTGCAGCGGAAGATATCACCGAACGAAAAAGATCTGAAGATATGTTTGACCGTGCGTTCCGCGAAAATCCCTGCTCTATGTCTATTTCAGATCTTGAAACAGGCCGTTATGTTGAAGTCAATAACGCATGGCTTTCAACGATGGAATTTCAGCGCGAAGATGTTGTCGGATTCACTGCCCGTGAGCTCAGCGTTTATAAGAACATCAGTGACAGGAATCGCATTATTGATGCTATCAAAGCTACGGGACGTGTTAATGGAATTGAAGTAGAATTTATTTCAAAGGCAGGGAATTCCCGCTTCGGAATGTTCTTTGCTGAGATTGTCGAGATTGCAGGCAAGAATATGATGCTCTCGACGATTCTTAATATTACTGTTCAGAAAAAAATGGAACATGCATTAGAAGCCAGCGAGAGGAAGTTTCATGCTCTTTTTGACACCATGACAGAAGGAATGGCGCTTCATGAGATCGTCAGGGACAGCGCTGGAAATCCCTGTGATTACAGAGTATTGTATGTAAATTCTGCCTATGAAACACATACACAATTGAAACCTACACATGTTATTGGCAGGCTAGCAACAGAAATATACGGGGTCGGCATTCCTCCATATTTCAAGGAATTTGAATCTGTTTCACGAACGAGAATTCCTCTGCGGTTTGAATCGTACTTCGAAAGTGTTGAAAAATACTATTCGATTTCTGTGGTGTCCCCTGCTGAAGGACAGTTTGCAACCATCTTTGAAGATATTACAGAGCGGAAAAAAAATGAACAGATTCTGAAGGAGAGTGAAACACGCTACCGTTATCTGTTTGAGCAGAATCCTGCTTCAATGCTCGTCTATGAAAGAATCACATTCAGGATCATTGCTGTAAATGATGCCTTTGTTCTCAACTACGGCTATTCGCATGAGGAAGCGCTTGGATTGCTTCTCTCCGACTTTTATCCTGAGAATGAACGGCAGAGTATAAAAACCTTTGCCTCCGGTCTGAACGGATATGCAAATGCAGGAGAATGGCATCACATTCATAAAAACGGATCAATAATGACAATAGTCGCTCATTCCCATGATATTGTTTTTGAGGGGAAAAATGCGCGTATTGCTGTGATTACCGACATTACTGAAAGGAAAAAAGCTGAAGAGGAGATCGGGCGTCTCAAGAATTATCTTTCAAATGTCATTAATTCCAATCCGACGATTCTGGTCGGTCTTGATAAGATGATGAGGGTAACGCTTGTAAACAGGGAGGCTGAAATTGTTACCGGGAAAGAATCGTCTGAAGCCATAGGAAAATCAGCGGAAACTGTGTTGAATTCATTTGCTCCATGGCTTGCTGCTCTGAAAGAAGGTATTGAAAAAAGAAAACAGGTCATAAAGCCCAGGCAGTATGTGGAGATGAACGGTGAGCACAGATATTATGACATTGTATCATATCCTCTTGTTTCTGAGGAAGAGAACGGAGCTGTTGTCCGTATTGACGATGTGACTGAGACTGTGAGGCGGGAAGAGCAGCTTCGACAGGCTCAGAAAATGGAAACTGTCGGCACACTGGCCGGAGGGCTTGCTCATGATTTTAATAATGTGTTAGGCGGTATAATCGGATCGGTCGGACTTGTCCGTTATATTCTTGAAGATGACAGAATGCTTGCGGAAAAAATAGGCGGTCATATCGATCTTATAGAAAGAGCCGGCAACAGAGCTTCAGAGATAGTCAAACAGCTGTTGTCACTGTCCCGCCGCCATGAGATTTCTCTTATTCCGGTTGACCTCAATATTGCATTGAAGAATGTTATTCAGATATGCTCAAGCTCATTTGAAAAGTCTATAGAAATTGTTGTCGATTATCCTTCATCACCCGCAATGATAGAGGCGGATCCGTCCCAGGTGGAGCAGGTTTTTCTTAATCTATGTGTTAATGCTTCTCATGCTATGACCATTATGAGGAAAGCTGATGAACATCAGGGCGGTGTTCTTTCTGTATCGATTCGAAAGATACGAGCGGACAGAATATTCTGTGAACGCCATACTGAAGCAATAGAAGGCAATTACTGGATGGTGAGTTTTGCCGACACCGGTGTCGGGATGGAAGAATCAACTCAGCAGAAAATTTTCGATCCGTTTTTTACGACAAAGGATAAACAGCATGGAACCGGTCTTGGTCTGTCAATGTCGTATAATAACGTTCATCAGCACAAAGGATTTATTGATGTTTATTCCGAGTCAGGCATCGGATCGACCTTCAATGTGTATCTGCCGGTCAGAGAAATATGTGAAGGCGAAGAGGTTGTATCAAATGACGATGCCATTGTTAAGGGGAACGGCACTGTGCTGGTTATTGATGATGAAGAGATCGTCAGATCTATTGCCGCGAGTATTCTCATCGAATGCGGATATGATGTCATCAGTGCAGACGGAGGAAGAGAAGGTATAACCCTTTTTGAAGAAAATCCTCAGCGATTTGATATTGTCCTTCTTGATATGGCAATGCCGGGGCTTTCAGGAAAGGAAGTATATCTTGAGCTGCGGAAGATAAAGGCAGATGTCAAAGTGCTTCTTTCATCGGGATTCCGGCAGGATTCACGGGTAGAAGAAACTCTCGCCCTTGGAATAAACGGCTTCATTCAGAAACCGTATTCCATGGCGGAGCTTTCGGCAAAAGTAAACAGTATTATCGGGCGGAACCCTCAGTAGCATCAGCCGGCGGAATATCCTTCAGTTCGGACTTTCTTTTTTCTGCAGTAATCTTTCCTGTGAGAAAAGCTGAAAGAAGTCCTGCAATATTGTCCCCTCCCTGCACAAGAAAATCCGGTGTGATTTTCACATTTCCCTGAGAGATCTGTTTCGCAACTTCAATGGCTGTGACAGAGTTGGGTCCGAGCGCTTTATTCTGCAGTTCGTACGCACGTGCCGTCGACTCACCGATAGCAAGAATCTTTGACCCTTCTGCGTCGCCCTTTGCCTTTATGCCGCGGGCCTCTCCTTCGGCTCTGAGCCGGATGCTTTCTGCCTCGCCTTCTGCAAATCGTATAGTCTTGAGCTTATTCTGCTCTGCGATCTTCACTCCGATTTCAGCTTCAACAAGATTTTTCTGCTGCTCTGCTTCAGCGCGAGTCTTCTCTGTTGCAATCCTTGTCTGTTCCGCTTTCTGCTGATCCTGATACATCGCCTGCTGCTGCTGCGCGATGATCTTCATCGTCTGCGTATCCATCAGCTCCTGGGGAAGGCTGATCTGACAGATGAGAACCGACACGCATTCAACATGGTATTTCTCTAGCTCTTCACGAGCGCGGTCAACTGCCTTTCGCTGCTCTTCCTGTCTGTCCTGCATAAAGTTCATTGCAGAAGTGGACGATGCCTGATTCCTGAAACTGGAATCGATCATTGGATGAATGACATGAAGAATGAGATTCTCAACAGAGCCGATCTTTGCAACCATATATGGCGCCTGATCAGGGCGTATGCGGATGACGACTTTCACTGAAACGCTGATGGAAAAGCCGTCACGTGAGATGACGATGAGAGGATCGAATCGTGTTTCCTTCGAATCATCCCAGTCAATCGTGATATTTGTTGTATCGACGATATAGGCCATGAAAGCGCGGCGGTTGAGATAATACATCCCGGGACCTGCAACCTCTTCCTGAATCCCTCTGTACCCTTTCGGCACAACATAGCGTTCAATTCCTTTATCAAGCCGCTGCTCCGCTTCCTTGTGAAGCTCATCAGAGGACTTATCTTCAGTTTTTTTAGCATCAACAAGATTCTTAATCTGGCGCGGTTCTTCACCAACGTTGGAAACGACAACTGCAACCTGTCCTCTCTGAACAACGGCGACATCGTCAAGCTCGACTTTGAACATCAGCGGATTGATATAGTATGTTCCAGGTTTGAGCACATCGAACTGAGGACCTCTCTGTCCGCCGGAAGAGAGAAATGAAGAAGCATCCTGAAAATCATTATGCCCAGGTACAGGCTTTGCGACAAACTCGGATTCGGGCAGAGGCTCACCGTCAAGGGAAGTAACAAGTCCGATCTTTCCTGCAGGGATAACCGTCGCATCCTGTATCTCAAGATGGAACAGATCTGTATTGATACGATATGTTCCTGGAAGGAGCACTTCGATCTGCGGACCCTTCTGCCCGTGATTATTGATAAACGCCTGCCCGTTTTCGAAAGTAGAGTGCCCGTCAATTTTATGCGCCAGAAGACGTCCTGCAGGAATCTGCTCTCCATCCATTGCTGTGGCGATGCCGACCTTTCCTCGTTCTATAATGACAGCCGGCAGTTTCCGGACCTTGAAAATTGAAGGATTGATACGATATGTCCCTGGAGGAATTATCTGTATTTGCGGACCTTTCTGCCCTCCGGTCCGGAGAAAAGATTCGCCGTCCTGAAAACTGCTGTGTCCGTCGATAACGCGTGCGAATATCTTTCCCGGGGGGATCGGATCGCCGTCGATTGATTCTACAATACCGACTTCATTTTCTGTAACAGTGGTAAACGGCAGCTTGGATGCTTTGTAGAGAAATGGAACGAGAAAGTGAAGTCCGGGTCCGAGAGTGCGGGCCTGGATCCCTATTTCATTTGCCATCGCAATAACTCTTCCCTGTGGAAGTGCATTGCCGAAGTAGCGTCTTTCAAGAACTGCAATCTCCCGTCCGCCGACAAGAATGACAGAGTTCCAGACAAAGAAAATCACTGCGGGAACAAGAAGCAGCGGCGCAAGATTCGCCATTGACTGAAGCTGTTCAATCATCAGTTTCTCCATATTGAAAAAGATGCAGGAGTGATAATCGATCCGGAAGAATTAGCAAGAAGAAAAGCAGGAATGATTATGACTGTTTTCCGTTAAGGAGCATCAGCCTGTTTTTCCCTGCACCGATCTTTACTATAAAATATCAGGTCGGAGACAGCGTTATAAAAAGCATTTAAAAAAATATTATTGCTTGAAAAGTGACCGGCAAACCATTATCGACTTTGTGTGTATTCGAGATGTAAACAACAGGAGGATAATATGCGGAAGACAGCTATGATGATTGCAGCAATAGTTACTGGAGCATTCATTACGGGATGCGTAACGATGCCGAACAGGATAGACCCTGCTTTTCTGGCAGAGGCAACTGCTGATCAGAATGCACAGATTCAGCAATTCAATCAGGATATTATTAAAAAACGCGATGAATGCGATGTTGCCAAGAAAGCTCTCGAAACCGGAGAATCAGCAATCGGCGTGAGCAAAGAGCAGGTGAAAACATATGAACAGAACGGACAGCTTCTCAACTCTCAGATGAATCTGCTCAATCTTCAGGGATCAGCAGATAAAGTTGATGCGGCTGCAAAGGGGATTGATCTTAACAACAGACGGATTGTTCAGGAAAAAGCCAATACAGATTATCTCTCAATCTACAGAGATCAGCTTGTGATTGAAAAGGACCTCCGCGATCTCGAACTGGCGAACCTTCTCGGGAAGGCTGATCTTTTGAAGGCAAAGATAGCGTTTGATTTCCAGATGAAGCGTCATGAAAAAGAGCCAATTAAAGTAGAGACATACCAGAAATATGTCGATGACCTGGCTAAACAGCTTTTCAATAAACAGGAGGAGCAGAAAAAGGCCGCTGATAAAACAGCGCGTGCGAAAGATGCTCTCACTAAAACCGGGTATGGTGCTCAGTAATGTATGTCAATAAAGGACTGATTGTATCGTTTGCATTTATCCTCGCAGCTGTAGGCAGCTCTCTTCATGCTGATATTTTCTATACTCCCGGCGAGTACAGAACCGTTGTCAATGACAGAGATGCTCTTCAGATCGAACTCGATCTTCTCAAAAATCAGTCACGAAATGAAAAGCGTGATTATGAATCAAAGATTTCAGCACTCAATGCGAAGATAGATTCTCTCAATGCTCAGCTTTCTGACCTTGACAAGAGACGGCTTGAAGACAACGGCCGTGCACAGGAGCAGATACGCGCTCTTGAAGCCCGCAGCGGAATTCTTGAAAAGAACAGCGGCGAAAGGGAACAGCAACTTATTGAAGAAAATAAAAAGCAGAAAGCTTTTTACGAAGGTGAAATTGCGAAACTCCAGAAACAGCTTGCTGATGACCAGGATGCGAATCGCAAAAAAATTGAAGCTCTTACTGTGCAATTTGACATAAAACGAAGCGGACTTGAAGCCCAGATCGCTCAGCTGACGGATCAGCTTGCTGCTCTGAAGAAACTTTCTGATACGCAGAAAGCTGATCTTGATCGGCTTTCCAAGCAGGCGAACGATCTCGAAAGCCAGCTTGATTCTGAAATCAAGAACGGCGATATCCGCATCAAGAGAATGTTCAATAAGATCATCATCAATATCAATGACAGGATTTCTTTTGATTCCGGCTCTTCTGTTCTCAAGCCCAATGTAAAGCCTGCTCTTGATAAGATAACAACGATTCTGAAAAACTATCCCAACAACAGGATTTCTGTTGAAGGACATACTGACAATGTTCCTCTCGGAAGAGGAGGACAGTTCCGTGACAACTGGCAGCTTTCATCAGAGCGTGCGCTTTCAGTTCTCGGATATCTGCTGACCGACAAAAAGCTGGATGCGACGCGTTTCTCAGCTGCAGGTTTCGGTGAATACCAGCCGCAGGTTCCTAACGATACTCCTGAAAACCGTTCCGCTAACCGGCGCGTTGATATTGTTGTTGTTCCAAATATTCCGGCAGCAGCTCAGGGAAACTGATTTTTGAACCGGTATATGATTGAAAAGCCGGCCTTTACTGGGTCGGCTTTTTTCATGTGCATAGGGAGAGATTGTTAAGCAGGAAGGTGAATGTGGAACAGCTTACAGATATCCGGGGCGTAACGGCAAAAGAGCTGTTTGAGAAGATATCTCAAACCGGAGCCGATCTGCGCCTTGCACGCAGAATACAATCTGCAGTCTTCCGCAGCGGAGTTTTCCCTTCAGAGCTTCCGGAAGTTTCCTCCAGACTTCTTTTAAAGATCAAAGAGATCACCCGCATTGCATCTCTTGAATGTATTGAAAAAGCTGTATCTCCTATTGACGGGTTTACCCGCTATCTGTTCCGCAGCGAAGGTGAAGGTCTTTTCGAGTCGGTCCGCATTCCGCTTGTTCACCGTCCCGGCGATGAAAAATATATCATCTGCATAAGTTCACAGATCGGCTGCTCAGTCGGATGCGCTTTCTGTGCAACAGGTTCTATGGGATTTATACGCGACCTTTCAGCAGGCGAGATCGTTGCTCAGGTTGAAGCGGTAAAGAGAGATTCTGAATATCCGGTCGGCGGTGTTGTTTTCATGGGAATGGGTGAACCGTTTCTTAACTATGAGAACGTTATGAAATCAGCTCAGATTATCTCTTCTCCAACGGGAATGGCCGTCGCAGCGAAGACCATCACTGTTTCGACGTCAGGTGTCGTTCCGCAGATACGGCAATTTACAGATGAAGGCCGTCCATACAAGCTTGTCATCTCTCTTTCATCTGCAGACTCGGCACAGCGGGAAATTCTTATTCCAACAGAAAAGAAATGGCCGCTCAGCGAACTTGCTGAATCTGTAAAATACTATCATGATAAAACAGGAGAGAGAGTCACTCTTGCATGGACAATGATTTCCGGTGTTAACTGCAGTGAAAACGATGCGGTTGGACTTTCTGAACTTTTTTCCGGAATTCCTGTGAAGCTTGATCTCATAGATGTAAATGATCCGTCGGGAAAGATGGTTCCGCCGTCAGATGAAGAGAGGAACCTTTTTCTGGACTATTTGCGGCTGCATCTCAAAATGCCTGTTGCGAGGCGCTACAGCGGAGGAAAGGATATTGAAGCCGCCTGCGGTATGCTTGCAGGTCGGGCATCTCAGAATACAAAACCCACAGAAAAGAATTCGAACGCATAGGATACTTTCTTCTCATCAATGTTGTAGAAAAGTGTGATCGGCAGAAATTCCACATGAATGCTGTCCTTCGGCGTTGTCTGACTGAGAAGGCATACTTTCCCTCCCGCATGACGGTCAAAATCTCTGGACTGTGACGTTTTAAATCTTCCGGCGTTTGTCATAAAAAGGGGCGCACAGTAGACCTCATTGTTCCCGCCATAGGTGCCGAGGCGTATAACCGTTGAAGCAAAGAGGCAGTTATCTTCGTACGGATACGGCACAACAGATGCAGAATATTTCAGTGAAAGGTCTAGCCCGTCAGCAAGGCGCCCCATGAATTCTGTGTAGAAGTAGCTTCCGCCGGATATCGCTTTAGTGCGGGACATGCTTTCTATACCGAATTTAAAAATAAAGGGTTTAGGCTTCTGTTTTTCCTCATTGCTTCCCGTGTCGGGATCTTTCGCTGTATCTTCAAACTTCGGCAGTGTTTTAATATCTGAAAATATTCCGGGGTCTTCATCCTGTGCAAAGAGAGAGGTTCCTCCGAGCAGAATGGTGAGAACTATAATTGCGGCGGCTTTTTTCATTTCTAAATCCCTGTGTACGTCTGTCTCAGTTTCTTTTTCTGGCTGATGCTCTGTCAAACCGATTTTACCGAAGGAAAAGGCTTGAACTCCATGACTCATCGGCTGACCATCATCGCATGAAAAACGATTCTCAATCATTCAGCCGCATCAGGAGTCTGCTCGACAGCTATCACGATCAGTTCAACTGCCGGTCGTTCATTGAGGATGACCCTATTCAAATTCCCCACCGGTTTTCCAGAAGAGAAGATATCGAGATTGCCGCCTTTCTTGCCAGCTCGCTTGCGTGGGGAAACAGAAAAAGCATTATACGGAGTGCAGGGAAAATCATCACTCTTATGGATGACTCGCCGTATGACTTTGTCATGAATGCCAAGCCGAAAGATCTTAAACGCTTTGCATCAGTTGTTCACCGCACATTCAACGGGGATGACTGTATTTTCTTTATAAATGCGCTTATGAATATTTATCGTCACAGCGGCGGGATGAAACAGATTGCAGAGAAAGCTTTTCTGGAAACAGGATCTGTCCGCGAAACCCTCGGCATCTTCCGCGATGAATTTCTGAGGACCGATCATTTTCCCCGCAGTGAAAAGCATCTCTCCGATGTCCGCCGCGGATCAGCATGCAAACGTCTGAATATATTTTTCATGTGGATGGTCCGGCACGACAGCTGCGGTGTTCACTTCGGTCTGTGGAACGGGATTCCTCCGTCAGCGCTGTACATTCCCCTTGATGTTCACTGCGGCAATGTTGCCCGTTCCCTCGGCATACTCAAACGCAAACAGAATGACTGGAAGGCAGTAGAGGAGCTGACCGGCGTTCTCCGCAGCTTTGATCCTGTCGATCCGGTACGTTATGACTTTGCACTTTTCGGCATGGGAGTCAACAGGGTGAAGATTCCGGTTTGTCATCAGGGCTCGAGAGGTTGAAGACAGAACACAGTCCCCCCCCCGGGCTTAAATATATTGACACGTCTTTTCTGCCGGCTGATAAAACAGACAGCAGACTACAGGCAGAAGAGATACATGAAAAAAACGAAAAAATTCATAGACTGTTTCTATACACTTCTTCTCTCTGAAAAAACCAGAGAGAACGTTGAACGGCTTATTATTTCAATTGCGCTTATATGTTTTGTCATCCATTTGTTTATCATCTGGATGGTTGATCTCGGTTATATTTCAATGGGTAATGAATCATCTAAACTGTTTACTAATTCAATCTCGGCAATTTATACGCCGTTTTCATTCATCCTCATCTATGAAGTCTATCTTCTCATCTATTACCTTCCTAAGTCTATAACCGTGTATATCGGCAAACAGTATGAGATTGTCTCTCTCATCGTTATCCGCAGAATATTCAAAGATATTGCGAATCTCCAAATGTCGGAAAAATGGTTTCACGAGAAATACAATCTCGTATTTACGATAGATATCGGGGCGATTATCGTTATATTCTTTCTGATCTTTCTTTTCTACAAGCTCAGCCATCTGAAAGGAATGAAACAAGCCCAGCACCGGGAAACCGGAGAGCTCGCAAAATTCATAGAGATTAAAAAGGTCGTCAGTATTCTGCTCGTGCCGCTATTCGCAGTTCTGGCTCTATACAGTATTCCCTACTGGTTTTACACAAATTTCAGTTTCGGACAGGGGCTTATCTCCGACATCTCCGGCGTGAATAAAATATTCTTCAACGATTTCTTCACCGTGCTGATTCTGACTGATGTATTTCTTCTGCTTATCTCTTTCATCAATACAGATAATTACCGCAGGGTTATCAGAAACTCAGGCTTTGTCATCTCAACGATTCTTATCAAAATGTCATTCAGTGCAGACGGTCTGCTCAACATTGCCCTTATCGTTGCAGCAATTGCATTCGGCGTCATTATTCTCGGGATTCACAATCTGTTCAATCAGATCACAATGCCTAACGATAAATTATAATATTACGGCAAGGTAGGAATATCTATGAAATTGCTGTATGTTTCACTCGCCATCGGACTTGCTGCCGGAGTGCTCGATATCGTTCCGATGATTATTCAGAAGCTGGAAAAGCGCGCCATTGTATCTGCGTTTCTTCAGTATCTATTCGTGTCAATTGTCATTGTGAATATCAGTCTGCCTGTTGTCTGGTGGCTCAAAGGCGGGATTGTCTCGTTTGCTCTTGCACTTCCGGTTCTCGTTATTGTTTCCGGTAAGGATAAAAAAGCAGTTTCTGTAATCGCAGGGATGTCGGTGATTCTCGGGACTCTGATAGCAGCGGCAGGACATTTTTTCTATAAGTATTTCTGTCAGCTTGGCAGTCATCGATCTCAGATGCTCCCTTCTGACCGATTCCCCTTCTTCAATAGGCATCACAGAAAAGAAAAGCAGCATTCAGGCCGTCATTCCTCCGCTCACGTGAATATATTGCCGGCCTCGTCTGTCCCCCTGACAAATCAGTCACCGGATAAAGCTTCTTCCTCTTTCATTTTTCCTTCTTTCACCAGCTGTCTGACCGCTTTGCGGGCGAGATCATCTCTGAATCCTCTGGAGCGGAGAAAATATGCGAGTTTCTGTTCAGGATTCTTTTTCCCTGCGACAGATTTCATTTTCTTTTCAGCGGCAGCATAGACCTCATCATAATCGTCTGTACTGAAACCTGTATCTTTAAGCGCCTGATCTGCAATTTCTTTTGAGACACCCTTTTTCATCAGTTCCGATTTTATGCGGAGGGCGCCGACAGCCTTGCGACGTTTGGAAGTGCGGATAAAGCGCCGTGCATAGTCGGCATCGTCGAGATATCCGTGCTCTTTTGCATAATCAATGGCTGACGCAATTGCCGTGGCAGTGTATTCCTTTTTTTTCAGATACTGTGTCAGAAGAAACACCGTTTTTGCTCCCCGTGCGAGATAGCCGATCATCGACCGTGTGCAGAGGCAGCTTTCGGAGACGATGAGAAGCTCCTCAAATCTTTCACGCGTGATCTGAGCACCTTTGGAGAAGAGGGGGGAATATTCTATTTTGACCGGCAGAACCAGAGCGTCTGCAGTGTCAAAGACAAGCTTTACAAGGTCGCCGTTATAGGTTACAAGAGTGACTGTCATGGCATGAAGCGTATATCTGCGGATGAATGCGTCAAGCGATAGTCTTTAAGCCGGAACCTGTTTTTTATTGGACAAAATCTGCATCGTGGTAGGAAATATTTCCATGTCAGAACATAACCGTGGGGAGTAAGCATATGGTACAATACGCAGGATATGATGAATTGATAAAAAAGATCTGCGAATTCAAACAGGATCATGTTTTCAAGTATTGGAATGAACTGACTGAGGGCGAGCGCAAGTCACTTCTGAAAGAACTGATGAGCGTCGATTTTGCTTCCCTTGCCGGGCTTTTCAAAGAAACTCAGGCGGAAGCGGGGATAGATGTCGATTTCGGACCGGCGCCTTTCATTCCCAGACCGAAAAACCTTTCCGATACAGCATGGCAGAAGGCCAAGGCTTTCGGTGAGGATCACATTAAGGCGGGGAAGGTTGCTGCTTTTGTTGTAGCAGGCGGGCAGGGGTCACGGCTAGGATATGAAGGCCCCAAGGGCGCCTATACCATGAGTCCGGTGAAGAACAAATCGCTGTTTCAGATCCATGCGGAAAAGATCAAAAAATATTCGATGAAATATGGCGTTGCCGTTCCCTTTTTCATTATGACTTCTGATGTCAATCACGCCGCAACGGTTGCTCACTTTGAAGAGAATGAATATTTCGGCCTTCATAACAAAGATGTCTTTCTCTTCCCTCAGAATATGATCCCTTCTCTCGATGCAAACGGTAAATTGATTCTTTCATCAAAAAACAGCATCTTCAAAAATCCTGACGGTCACGGCGGATCTCTTACCGCTCTCCGTACATCAGGCGCTCTCGAAGAAATGAAAAAACGCGGAATTGATACACTGTCATACTTCCAAGTTGATAATCCCACTGTGAACATTGTCGATCCCGTTCTTATCGGATATCATCATATCGAACAGGCTGAAGTTTCCAGCAAGGCTCTTATAAAAGCGTATCCAGAAGAAAAAGTCGGCTCATTTGTACGATGGAAAGACGGCCGTGAAGGAGTTGTCGAATATTCAGATCTTCCTAAAGAAAAGATGTTTGAGAAAAATGCAGACGGTTCTCTTACCTATGCTCCGGGAAGCATTGCTATACACCTTTTCTCCCGCGAATATATTGAGCGCATTACATCCGGCAGAGAACTTTCTCTTCCTTTCCACGTTGCCCGGAAAAAGATTAAGAGCTATACTCCTGAAGGGTTTATTGAAATAGACGGCTTCAAATTTGAAAAATTTGTGTTCGATGCGCTTCCTCTCGCGAAAAAATCTCTCATCATCGAATGCCTGAGAGAAGAGGAGTTTGCTCCTGTGAAAAATGCATCCGGAATTGATTCTGTTGAATCATCTCAGCAGCTGATGAGTGATCTGTACAAGAGCTGGGTGCGCGCCCGCGGTATCGTGCTTCCGGATGCTGTTAAAGTTCTGGAGATTTCTCCTATCGTTGCTGTTGCTCCCGAAGATCTTCCCGTCGGGATGAAAATTCCTGCAGAAGAAAAAGTTTATATCGGATAACGTTTAACGTGAGAAAAATTCTTATTGCCATAGCTATCGCAGGACAGGCAGCACTCTTTGTCCCGCTTTATGCACAGACATCTCCAAGAGTTCTTGTCCTCGGCACAGATTCCAAGGCAATGACAGATATCCAGGATCGTATTCTGAGAGAAACCGTTATGCGGGAACTTCTCTCCGGCAGCGTGCAGATTGTTTCGGTGATGGATCTGGAAAGAGCGATACAGCTCGAAGGGATTGATATCAGGAAAGTTTCTTCTTCTGTAGCAGCTCTTGCAGACCAGCTTGGTGCCCGGTTCAGCATCAGAGGCATGATAAGCTCTTCAGGGTCTTCGTACATGCTTACTGTGGAAGATAACGCAGCAGGGAAGCGATATGAGACTGAGATTCCTTTAAAGGCCGGAGAATCATTTCAATCCTGCTGTCCTGTTCTTGCAAAAAAAATAGCAGCCCGAACACTTGAGATTCTGCACTCTGTCAAATGAGGAATTGTCATGATTCGTTTTTTTGAACCTCTATGGAAATCGTTCTATTCTGCCTCCTTTTACCGATCCGCAGCTAAAGGCGGCATTATCCGGTCCTTGCTTTTTCTGCTGCTGGTGGCGTCAATCTGTGCTGCTGTCTCTGCGGTTAAGCTGCATATGGAGCTGATTCCTTCTATGAGGGAAGATCTTGCATATCTGATTGAACAGATTCCTGCTATGACAATAAAAGAAGGACGTCTATCAACAGTCAATGCTTCCTCAAAATCTGTGGACGATCCTGTTTATGTTATACGGAGGAAGGACGGTCATGTGATGGCAGTGATCGATGAAACAGCTGAAACTGCGCCGGAGGATCTCGGCGGAGCACGGGTTTATATTTCACAGAATGAAGCTGTGATAGCAAAAAGTTCGTTCGAGAAACGGGTTTACAGCTTTTCTCAGATTCATGAATTCTCAATTGATCAGCTTTTTCTGAAAAAATGGGCGGTGCGGGCCTATTACTGTGCAGGGCTTGCAGCTTTCCCTTTTCTATTTGTAGGGCTTACACTTTATCGTCTTTTTCAGTCTCTGCTGGTTTCCCTTTTCACCCTGATTTTCTACACTATCCGCAAAGATCGCATTGTTTATGCTGAGAGCTTTTCTCTCTCTGTCTATGCTCTGACTCCTCCGGTTTTAGTCGGTACTGCTGTGGATCTCATCACCGGCCACGGTTATATCGGATTTTTACTGACTCTTGTTTTTGCTTGCGGCTTCATCGTTTTCGTTGCACTATCCTCTGCAAAGGAAGAGCAATAAGGAAAGGGGATTTTCTGTTGAAAATAATTTCGATGAAGTTCTTTTTTTATCAGGCTGGTACAGCTTCTTGATCTTCTGTTTGAATTGAGCTACATTTCCAAAGATATGCTTTTCTAATTTTTTATTCTGACAAAGCTGGACCGTCAGCTTCTTGATAAATATTTTGCAGCCCGCCGCGATGTTGTCTCGTTTGTCCGGTCATTCATGCATCTGCCCGATGAAGTCATGCGTTCAATTATCATACGGAATTACCGTCTTTTTCAGTATATAATGTTTATGATTATGGAGCAAGGTGAAGTTGATGAAAAGGTCGGGATGTTTTATTCAACATACCGTGCTGAAATTGAACAGCTCAGCGCTCTCGGCGATGTAATCCGCAAGTATAAGAAAGAAGCTGATCTTGACAATGAAAAGATGCTTCCGTTTGAAAGCAGAAACATGGCGCGTATAGGTTTTCTTGTTAACAAGATCAGACAGATGGATGACCCGAAGAAAGCTGTTGTTTATTTTGAAAGTGAAAAGGTCTTTGCAGATGATAATGAAAAAGAATTGATTTACGAGATGGACATAAATCCTATGTTCCAGAATGCATTTCTCAACTCCCCTGACTTTTTCGATGCGGGGGTCTGAGTTTTATCTCCCGGAGGGCAGCTGATGAAAAACTATATTGATAAAGTAAACACTCTTCTCGAATCATTTCCCTATATAAAAGAATTTTACGGTACGACCATTGTAATCAAATACGGCGGAAATGCTATGACCGACGCCGAACTGAAAAAGTCTTTTGCCAAGGATCTTGTACTTCTCAAATATGTCGGCATAAATCCTGTTGTCGTTCACGGCGGCGGGCCTCAGATAGATGATATCCTCAAAAAAGTCGGAAAGGAATCGAAACGTGAACGCGGTCTTCGGGTTACCGATGAAGAAACTATGTCTTATGTTGAAATGGTTCTGGTAGGTCAGGTAAATAAGGAGATTGTAAATAACATCAATCTCGCCGGCGGCAAGGCTGTCGGGCTCAGCGGCAAGGACGGAAATCTTATTATTGCGGAAAAGATTTTTCACCAAGTTGACGGTGAAAAGATAGATATCGGTCTTGTCGGCACTGCAAAAGAGATCAATGCCGGGCTTCTCCGGATTCTTGAAAAAGACAGATATATTCCGGTTATTGCACCGGTCGGTGTTGATGTTCTCGGCAATACATATAACATCAATGCAGACACCGTTGCCGGCAAAGTTGCAGCAGCTCTCAAAGCTGAAAAGCTGATCCTTCTCACTGATGTTGAGGGTGTCAAGATCAAAGGTGATCTTGCTTCAACGATGACGAAAGCTCAGATTTCAAAATATATAGAAGACGGGGATATCTCTGGCGGGATGATCCCGAAAACTGACTGCTGCGTTGAAGCACTTCTCGGCGGTGTGAAGAAAACATATATTATTGATGGACGTGTTCTTCATGCTGTTCTTCTTGAGATTTTCACCGATGCCGGTATTGGAACTGAGATAATCAACTAGATGAAAAGCACTTTAGTTGGCGGATCAAAGCTTTTATTCTCTCATCTCGGCTACGGCGGATGGGCTCTTTCCGGAAAAGGCTGGCACGGTGTTAACGATAAAGAGGCGCGGGCGACTGTTGAGGCCTCCGTTGCTTCGGGAATAACCTTTTTTGATACAGCTCCAGTTTACGGATTCGGGAGAAGTGAAGAGATTCTCGGTGAAGTTCTCCGCAGCTGCAGAGCTGATGTTGTGATTGCAAGCAAGTGCGGTCTCGTCTGGGATAACAGCGGTCATGTCACTCATTCTCTTTCCCGCGACAGTATTATGCGTTCGCTTGAATCATCGCTTAAACGCCTCGGCACAGACATGATCGATCTCTATCAGATTCACTGGCCTGATCCCGCAACACCTTTTTCTGAGACGATGGCGGTTCTTTCCGAGTTGAAGTCGTTCGGGGCTATCCGTGAAATCGGCGTATGCAATCTTTCCCCAGAACAGCTTGAAACTGCCTGTTCGCTCGGGGAAATTGCATCATATCAGGGACTCTATAATTATCTTCAGAGGGAAGCTGAAGATAAGATTCTTCCGCTATGCAGAGAAAAAAAGATTTCGTTTATCAGCTACAGCTCCCTGGCCCAGGGTCTTCTCGGCGGAGATTTTCGGGAAGGGTTTATAACTGCACGAAGTGATGTGAGAAGATTCAATCCGTTGTTTGCAGATGAGAATGCGTTCAGCAGATCTCTCAGCAAAGTGGCGGCTCTCGGAAAGAAACCCTCACATAAAGCGCTATCTTTTCTTGCAGAAAAAGAGGATGTAACCTGTATGCTTGTCAGCATGACTAAGCGGAAACATCTCGATGAAAATATATCTGTTCTCTACTGATTATTCTGCCCTCGGGCGGAATCCATTCGGTCTTCCGAGCATATACAACTCCACAGCTTTGAAATGTTCATGTTTGTTTTTTGAGAAATAGAGATGCCCGTCTTTTTTTGCTACAAAATACAGATAATCATTTTGTTCCGGCTCCATTGCTGCTTTCAGAGCATCTATTCCAGGAGAGCATATGGGTGAAGGGGGAAGCCCCTTTCGCATGAAAGAATTATAAGGTGAATCCTGCGCTATCAGCCCCTTTGTAATTCGTTGTGTTCCAACCCCATACATGAGAATCGTATCACACTCAAGCATCATTCCTCTTTTTATTCTGTTTGTAAGAACCCCGGCACAGCGTTTCATTTCAAAAGAATACCTTGTCTCTTTCTGAATTATGGAAGCAAGGATGAGATCATTAAATGTGATGCTGTACTTTTTTGCCGTATTGTCCGACAGCGCAATCATTTCAGCGATGAGATCATCCGGTTTTGATGAGAAAATCTGGTAAACCGCCGGGAAAAGCTTACCTTCATAGATGGAAGGACTTTTTTGCAGTGAGGTCAGCATTGGGTCGTCTGCAGGCAGTTTCAGGGTTCTGCGTATCAGAGAAACAATCTGCAGGACAGTCATCCCTTCGCTTACAGTGATTTTCAGACGATCGCCTCTGCAGACAGATCGCATTGCTGAGAATGCACTGGTTCTATCAAAAACATAGACTCCTGGTTTTGCAGATCCGTACATTGATGAGGTCAGGAGAAAAGAGGCAGAGACCAGTTTCCTGCAGTGAGGAATAAGTTGTATTGAAGAAATCTTCGCTGCTTCATAGCCTGAGCATCCTCCGGGAATTTCAATAATCGCTCCTTTCCCGTCCAGAAGAGGAAGGAACAGCAGGCTGCAGGCCATCAGCAGAAACGACGTTAAAACAATAGCGGCTTTTTTCATGAGTACTTTTTAGGACATCAGGATGGATTTCAATCAACTTACTATTTTGAACTTTTATTGTTTATGTCCGGCAGACCGGGAATATGCCAGAGCCGTCTATTAGCAAGAGGAGTTTCCGGGGGAAGAAGCGGGTTAAACATTGAAAAAACCCTTCTATTCCCGATTCCAGCTTTTCTGATTGCATGCTGATGGTATTTGAAAAAAATCAAATCGAAGGTTCCGTCATCAATCATCATTGTAAGCCCTTTCTCTATCCGTTTTGCAAGTTCAGGATTGTTGCGAGAAACAAAAAAATAGTAAGGCCAGGGATAGTAAAGAAGAAGACTCTGTTCAACCTGAAGATTGGGGTATTTGCTTTTCCGCATTTCATACTCAGGGTATGCTTCGTTGATCCCCCGTGAAAAATAGTCGAATTCTCCATCTGAAAGCATTGCAAATAGAACTTCATATGACCATACTGAAGCAATTTTAAATCCATTTGCTTCAAAGACCTTCACATCACCCCAGTCGCCGCCCTGTCCTACAGAAAGTTTTTTGAGCTCGTCAATATTCGTGATATGTGAAAATTTTTCCCTGTCTCCTTTCCGGATCAGAAAAATTCTATATCCCAGAAGTCCTTTCCGCAAAGGGATGCGGATTGGCAGAAGAGATTTCTCCATATCAATTGAGGTTGAACGGTAAATGAGATTAATGCCGGTTTGAGCATTTCCTGTTTTAATTTCCTGAATGGCTCTCAGTTCAGACATAACCATGTCAGAAGGGTTGAGGCGGTATTTCCCGTATTCCGGAACTGTTTTATCAAGAGCAGTTTTCAGCAGTTCTATGAGATCGTTATATCTGAAATCGTTTTCAGACTGGAATCTGGGATAGGTCACCACTGTGTCCGCAGCATTAACGTAGGAATAGGTTAGCAGGAGAATTGATGCCGTCGCTAATAGAATTCTGAATATCACCCTTTTGCGGATCGTCATATGATATTCCTTTGACAAATTTCAATCAGGATTAAGAGCAAGTATAATTGGGGAAAGCCGGTAAGTCAAGAATGCAAAAAAATTCATTTAAGCCGTGGATAAAACTATCTGCTGCAGGAATGAGAAGAAATTTGATTACAGTAGAGAATAAAAAACGCGGGGGACCCCTCCGCGTTTTTTAGCAGTATTTATTTGTTCTTTTTCTTGAGAATAAGGCCTGAAGAATCTTTCATGTTATATTGTTTCTTTGAAGCATCCCAAACCCACGATTCGTAAACTTCAGTGGAAGGCTTATCATCGACGATATAGAAAATAGAAAGAGTGTCAGCATCAATTGTCCATACGCAATCGATATCTTCCTTTTCGGTCGCGATTTTCACTTTATTTCCGGTGAAGTTATAGGTTGCCATAATATAGTTATCATATTCAGTATTAATGCCTTCATAAATGCCTGAAGGTTTTCCCGGACCTGCTGTAGTTTTTTTGTCAGCAGCAAAAGCTGTGCCGGCTGTGAATATGCACAGAGTCATAATTGCGAAACGAAGATAATGTTTCATTTTAAATACCTCCATCGGTTTTATCTGTATGACCGGTACTATCTGTTTTCCGGGGGAAAAGTCAAATATTAATCGAAGGTCAGTTCATGAAGTATTTGACACGCATAGGATCGATCACTTTTTTGATATCACAGAATCTGGAATTTCTGCTGCCGCTGACAATTCCCATCATATACTTTCCGTCGATTGGAATTCTGTTTTCATAGATCCAGCTTCCATGCTCTGTCCATCCGGAGTTGAAAGAAACGCCGAAGAAGTAACGGAATCCGTATTTCATGAGAATACTGAGTTCCGGCGCTTCAGGACGGATGATGTCGCCAAAAGGATATATGTGATACTGCGTTGGACCTGTAATTGGTTCAACTTCATTTCTCCATCTCAAGGCGTCAGCTTCAAGCTTTGCTGCAGAGATATGACCCTCCTGCAGATGTCTGTATCCGTGTGATGCGAACTCCCATCCGTCTTTTTTGAGGAACTCGGCAATTTTGATAGCCTGAACTTTTTCGGTTTCATAGGTAGGGCTTTTCAGCTTGTGGGTATCGTACCCGAACACGCCGTTATAGCCGGTAAGTGCAATTATGCCCTTTGCTCCGTTGAACGAGAAATCGGAATGTTTTGCAACGAATGAGTCTACAACTTCCATGAGTTCGGAGTTTTCAAGAACCTTCTCGCCGCCTTCAGGAACATTGATAAGAGATACGAGCTTATTGTCTTTAACCAGCAGCTTCTTGGCCATACCATGGGTCTGCATTGTAGGGTAATAGTTTACGTCATCAACGCTTATTATAAGCGGTTTTTTCCCGGCAGGACAGAGGAGCTGCTTTTTTACTGCCTGACCGTTCCTGATTTCATAAAGATCCTTCACCGATACGAGGATGAATCCTCTATCGTACAGTTCTGCAATGATTTTATTACATTCGTCAAGAGTGACAAACCAGTCACAGATATACCCGCCTTTACTGCTTTTGGGGAATGATATCTGAGGAAATACGATAAGCGGATGGAAGAATATATGTTCAACTGTTCCGGTAAAAGGTTCCAGTTTGGAGGATAATTTTTCTGAAGCTTTCGGTGCAGCATTTCCGCATGAAGAGATGATCATTGAAGCGATGACAGCAGCGGAGATCAACCCGATGCCTCTGTGAAACTTTTGTTTAAACATTGTGCCCGCCATTTGGTCTTGAATGCGCGCATTTTCACACTGCTATCTGTGGCATCAACAGTTTTTTCTTATAATTTTCAACCGTCTGCTGATCGATATCATATAGGCCTTTATCTTCCGCAGTGTTCTGCGTTGATATCAAAAATCGATTGATTTTTGGATAAAAAAAAGCACGGTATGTCAATCCTCGATAAAGGGCATGGTTATATGAAAAGGAACATCAGAATTCCCCTCTCTTTCATTGCACTTTTACTGCTGATTCCTCTTTGCACATATTCACAGGAAAAGGCTCCTGCATCTCAGAAAACACCCGCGATTCAAGGCGTCGCTGTGGTCAATTTTACAAACAATACCGGGAAAAAATCTCTGCAGAATCTTTCCTCGTCTCTGCCGGAATCTGTTTCGGGTTCTCTTGCTCAAATAAAGGGCATCAGGCTGGTGGAACGTCAGAATATGGGAAAGCTTCTCAATGAAGTTGAGCTTCAGATGTCCGGCATGTTTGATCCAGATCAGACAGTAAAAATAGGGAAAATGACGAAGGCGGATATTCTCATTATCGGTTCATACGGCGGAAGCGAAAGCAATATCATTCTCACTCTTAAAGCAGTTGATGTTGCGACCGGACATGTTCTTGATGGCAAAGTTGTTCAGGCCCCGGTCACCCTCATATATGATTCTGCAAGCCAGGCTGCTATTTCGATGGCGGCGGTTATATCAGGCAGCAATGTCGGTTATCTCAGTGTATCCTCGAACCCGGATGGAGCTGATGTATATGTCGACGGCATGAATATCGGCCGATCACCGGTCGTAGATATCAGAGTTCCCGCCGGCAGTCACAAAGTCTCTGTCGTAAAAGAAAACTGTATCGGCGTTGATGCTTCTATTAATGTAGGAGTCAATGCTCATGAGGAGTGGACACCGACACTTCCGAGCAAAGCCATGCTGAACAGAACCGAGTGGGCTGTTGCCGCCTATGCAAATATTCCATTTTCTTCAAAGATACAGGTGAGTCCGCTGTTTGCCGTTTCGACAGGAAAAACCTTTGAGCATATCTATCTCGGCGGAGAAATAGCTTCCGGCTGGATTGAGCATGATCAGAATCTCCAAACAGCATTTGGCACGCTCGATCATGAGCGTTTGTATGTTCCGGTTCTTGCAGGTCTGCATCTGAATTTTATTCCGTTTACCTCCTGGCGCTATTTTTCGCCATACGCAGGCATTTTTGCCCAGTGCGGGTTTATGAAAAGTTATGAAAAGGAAAACGGATCTTTCGTTGATGATCCTAAAACAGCAACCAGCTTTATCTACGGGTTTGGTCCGACATTCGGCATAAACTTTCTTCCGTTTTCCAAGTTCAGTCTGTTTGTAGAGGCGCGGGTTGCATGGTATCCCGTGACAGTTGATCGGTACGAGTATGTTCCTCAGCCGGGGTTCGGCGGCGCGCCATCGCTTGTAAAGCACAATGTGAACCTAAGCAGCGCCATGATCGGCGGCGGCTTTATGTACTACTTTGACTAGAGGATATTATGAAAAAGCCTTATACCTTACTTCTTCTCTGTTCCCTTGCTGCAGCTGTATCCTTTTCCGGATGCTCTGCAGCATCTGACCTTACACCTACTGTATTCATCAATGTTGACAGAATTGACTTTACAGTCCCAGAAACGACGGGAACAGGCGGAACAATCAGCTACACGCTTCCAAACGGCAACTGTGATTATATTGTTATCGGGGTTTTTGATTCTGACCCGACAAACGAAGTTATAAACAATGCATTCGTTTCTGGATTTGGAGTCAAATGGGGTACAAGAACAGGGCTGTCCGGCTTTGTTCTCGGCGCTCAGCCGTTGAATGCTCTTTACCCGTATTCACCGACGATTGCTCCCGACGGAGATTTTGATGCATCCCAGCTTCCCCTCGCAACCGGTGCAGGAAAGAAGTGGATTGCAATCTGGGCGTATGACTCCGGCGGCACTCTTGTTGCATCCAGTGCATCTGCATCTTATACCTTCTGAAGGGTTGAATAATGAGCCGACTCAGTTATATTGCCATAGCTCTTATATCTTCAATTTTTCTTCTTTCCTCCTGTTTTACAGACAGGAGCTCTCTCAGAGAAGTCAGATCGGAGCCGTCGCGTTCAGTCTATGATGATAGAATCAATGCGGAAGGTCTTGAAGGTGTGTGGGAGGATCCCGAAACGCATGACCTTCATACCATAAAAAAACTCACCGACGGCTATGAGGTCATCTCAATTATTGAGTATGGTAATAACGGCGCCAAAGTTGAGGAAATGGAAGTTAAGTCAACCTTGTGGAAAGACCATATTCTTTCCTGGTCCTACTATGTTCCTTCTACCGGATATAACGTTCATTTTTCGACCCGACTGCTTGACGGGGACACACTTACGGTTGAATGGTCGAATGAAGACGGATCAGGCGGAGAAAAATCCGGACAGGAGACGCTTCACCGAATAATGAGTTTATCTTCATTTTCACCAGGGCGGGATAATCAGAGCGATGAGTTCGCAGACGGAAATCTTCGGCCGGCCGGCAAGGTGTATAAAGTAAATGATGATGAAGTGATCGTTGCTTCCCGTCTCGCTGGAGAGATTTTTGATGTCGGAGATATTCTCTTCTGTCTCGTCGACGGGCAGAAGGTCGAGATGACGGTCGTCAGCCCTATGCAGACAGTTTCAAAATGCCTGCTGACAGCTGATTCCTTAAAGAAAGGGCTCAAGATACATGAAGAAATGCCGGTATACAGAAAAGACCGGCAGTAGATGATTTCAGCTATCCTGAAACTGAATATTTTCCAGATGCAGATTTGAATCCTTGAATCATCACTTCAAGTTTCTGGCGGTTTTTTGTAAGAATATCAAAGCCTGTTTGCTCGCAGTATGACGAAATAGCTGTTAAAAGGCTGAACCAGCCTCCCTGTACTGAAGTCATTAACGATAGCTCATTATCGAAGAAGTGCGAATTGATAAGAGTCTCTGTCAGCTGTTCGATATGCCGCAGGAGTCTGAGATCATCTGCAGAAAGCCATTTATTGCAGAGAATTTCATATGGTGGAAATGGTTCATAGATAAGACCGTAATTTTCAGCTTTTTCTCTGAGTGCGGTTCCATGGAGCACTTTAAGAAACCCAAGCTGAATATGATCCGGCTTCAGCATCATAATCCGGTCAAATGCCTGGGCAAAGGAATCACGATCGTCAAAAGGCAGACCTGCGACAAGATCGAGATGGGTATGGATGTTTTTAATGGAGACAAGACGTTTAAGATTGTCTTCAATCTTTTCCCACGGAACAGGCCGCCCTATTTCTCCCAGCGTTGCTTTATTTGTGCTCTGAACGCCTGCTTCGAATTGAAACAGCCCTTCCGGCATAGCGGACAGAATCGTAAAGTCTTCATCTTCAAGAAGCAGCGGATGTATTTCACAATGAAATTGTGTTCCGGTGTTCTTCTCTGCCAGATAGCGCCAGATTGCGCGGGCTCTTGATGGGTCAGCGTTGAAGCTCCGGTCGACAAATTTTACCAGAGAAGGATTCTTCGAAAGAATGGAATCGAGCTCCGGAAAAACCATGTCAAGCGGTCTGAAATCGAGACAATGATCTCCCCGGGAAGAGAGACAGTAAATGCAGGAGAAAGGACATCCTCTGCTTGATTCGTAATAGATATATCTGTTTTCAAGGCCGTCAAACCCGCTTTTATACAGAAAAGGAATTTCGGCGAACGGAGGATTTTCTTTTGAAATTATTGTATCTGCTGAAATGAAGCCATTCTTTACCAGCTCCCTGAATGCCGCCTCTCCCGGTCCTGTGATCACTATATCGGTTTCAGGAACCTCTCTGATCCACTCCTCCGCGCAGAAACTTACTTCCGGACCCCCTGCCGTAATACATGCATCAGGGATCAGCAGACGGATGACAGGGATCAGTTTGCGGACAAGAGGGGCGTTCCAGATATAAACAGAAAAAATAACAGCATCAGGCTTCTCCTTTCGGATGCTGTCTGCAATGCTGAGAATATCCATATTGATGGTGAACTCGCGGATGACTGTTTCAGCAGGAAGATCGGCGACCATCTCTCTGAGATACCGTATCGCAGGATTGGAGTGAGTATATCGTGCATTGATGCCGATGAGAACTATTTTCATATAAACAGGAAACGGGAGAAATTGTTCTGTGTCAATGAAATTGGGTTCAATAGTATTCTACTTCCGGGAAGCAGTAAAATCTGAATGTTTTGTAATAACCAGAAAAAGACTCAAGAAACCCCACCCTCCTGCCGATAATGAGGTATGATGATCTCATCCGGCATATCCGAAATATATTCAACACAGACTCAGGGCGCACAAAAGACCTTTTTGTGGCCTGTCTATGATGCAGGGAAAGTTGATCCTGTATTTCGCGTTGCCCGTGAGACTGACGGAAAGGCTTATTATTCTAAACCGACCGAGGAAGAGAGGGACAGGCTTCTTTCGGCCGCAGAGAAGACGAGGGGCGTATCTTCATATAATTCAACCGGCGGCATTGCTCATTCGAGCATCGGTTTTAAACCCGGAACATTCTTCGACGCGCTTGCATAAATGAAATCATGGCATATAAGAAAACCCGCTCATAGAGCGGGTTTTTTGTTTAGAAACCATTGATTTGAAAGATTGACTGACAAGTGATTATCGTCAGGGGAAAAAGGATATCAGGAAAGAACAGGGTATTGGATTGTTTCAAGGGCAGTCTAAACGACAAAACCCCGTCCAGATGGACGGGGTTTGCGTATATGCGGGATCCTTGATACGCTTTCGCGTGTATATTCAATCGGGAAGGTAGAATACAGAATCGATTATCTGAGGAGCTGAAGAACGGCCTGGCTCTTCTGGTTAGCCTGAGCAAGCATTGCAGTACCGCTCTGAGAAAGCACCTGATCTTTAGTAAGATCGACCATCGTTTCAGCCATGTCCGCGTCGCGGATACGGCTTTCAGAAGCCTGGATGTTTTCATAAGCAGTCATGAGGCCCTTAGAAGCAGACTCAAGTCTGTTGTAATAAGCGCCAAGGTCTGCACGCTGTTTGGAAACCTTGTGAAGAGCGTCGTCGATAACGCCGATTGTACGGTTTGCTTTATCAGCAGTACTGAGATTCGCGAGGAATTCCCCTGTTCTTTCTTTAAGGTGAAGCCCTTCTGAGGTCATGGTGCCGATATACACGCGCTCACGCTGGTGCATATTTGCTCCCATATGGAACCACATAGAAGATTTTGGGTTAGTGCGCGCGAAATCGCCGAGGAGGAGTTTAAACTTGTTAAACTCAGCCTGAGAAGCGATGCGATCGACTTCATCAACCAGGGCGGAAACTTCCACCTGTATGAGCTGACGGTCTTCATTAGAGTAAATACCATTTGAAGACTGAACAGCGAGCACTCTGACACGTTGGAGTATTGACGCCGTGTTTTCGAGATAACCTTCAGCGGTCTGTACGAATGACATACCGTCTTCAGTATTTCTCTCTGCCTGGCGCAGGCCCTGGATCTGAGTTCTCATTTTTTCGGAAACAGCAAGTCCGGAAGCATCATCGCCTGAACGGTTAATACGCATGCCGGAAGACAGTTTTTCTGTCGCTTTTTCTACGTCCCACTGTTTGAACTTGAGGACTCTATTGGAGTCGATTGCACTCATGTTGTGATTGATAATCATATTAAAACACTCCTTTGTCTTTTTCTGAGACCTGACATCCTTGTCAGGTCGCTGAATACCATTTGGTTGTGAAAGGAGCCCGCATATGATCTGCCGCAGATGCTTTCGCATAAGACCGGCAGACAGTTTTCAAAGACCTTCCCGTTTAAATAGCTGAACTTTATGAAGTAACGCGAACAGCCCAAGCCTGAACCGCCTCAGGTGCAAACCTGGGCTGCTATCGCAATACCACTCTAAATAAGAAAAAAGACAAACGGAGGAGTTGATCGTGAAGATTTAAGCATGTCAGAATTCCTCCGTGAATCCTGTCGTTGGCGGCTTCCTTGCCACCCGGGCTCTGCACCCTTACGTTCAAAAGATCGGATACGGAGAGGGTGTTATTTATCCTGGATTATGGCGGATTTTTGATGCTTTTGGGTGTTTTTTGAGAAATACAGGGAAAATTCGCGGCAATAGATCCTATTTATCTTTTTATTTATTTTTTCTCCTACTTCGAGTATCGGGATCTGTGAATTTTTCCATTAGAGTTATTAAAAATTTTTTTTGTTCGGCATGAAAAATCGTATAAGAGGCACCCGGTCAGCAGGGTACCGGGAATTAATACGACGGGGTTGCGGAATGAAAAAAGAAGTTATTTCATTAGTAGTTTCATATAAGGGCGGCTTTAAAAACGTGTTTTTTCAAATCGCCCTTATAATAGCGGTTCTGACCGGACTGACACTGGTTTCATGCGAAGGAAATAATAAGGCTCATTCTTTTCCTTCCGCATTCTCGGTCATTTATGACGGCAATGACAGCAGAGGGGGATATGTCCCTGATTCTGCGAGCTATAGTCCCGGACAGGTAGTGACAATACCGGGGAATCCGGGAAATCTTGTAAAAGCAGGGTTTAATTTTACAGGATGGAATCGCGATAAAGACGGAATTGATAGAACGTTTACTGCCGGTGAGACATTTTCCATGGGAAGGGAAAATGTGACGCTGTATGCCCAGTGGGTTCCGATTTCTATGGAGACCTATACTGTTGCTTATGATCTCAATGGCGGAAGAGGCATCGCGCCTGTCGATGGGACTCACTACCAGGAGGGATCACATGTCGTTGTTGCGCCGTTTTCAGGTTTTTCCTATGATGGGTTTTCTTTTGTAGGATGGGCTTTGAATAAAAGCGGCAGCGGTCTTTTTTATGTTACTCCTGCCTCCTGTTTAGTAGGGAGGTCAGACATCATATTCTATGCTAAATGGACACCCGAATCCGTGCAGACATACTCTCTATCGTATGACGGTAACGGGAATGACAGGGGAACGTTTCCGCTTGGATCACCATTGCGATATGCTGAAGGAACAGATGTAACCGTTATGGATAATACCGGAAACTTCAGCAGGCAGGGTTTTATTTTCGGCGGCTGGTTCAGGGGGGTGCTGGAATCAGATCTTCTTTTGAAAAACGATCATTTTATTATGGGCGGAGCAGATACGGTGCTCCGTGTTCACTGGGAGAAAACGTATTCTGTATCGTATGAGCTTAATGGAGGAAAAGGTTCTGTTCCTGTAGATGCAGCGCTTTATAAAAAAGGAGATTCTGTTCCAGTCCTTGCGGTTCCGGGGAATAGTGAGAAAGAAGGATATATCTTCAGCGGATGGACAACTGACAGGGAAGGATCTTCTGAGGTATACTCCTGTCCCGGTACCTTCACTATGGGAAATGCCGATATTGTTTTTTACGCGAAATGGATGCAGAAAGAAATTCCTGTTTATACGGTTGTATATGATCTGAATGGCGGCGCTGGAACTATTCCTGTCGATGGCGCAGGTTATCAGAGCGGATCCACGGTGTCTGTTTTCCCGCAGGGCGACAGTATGAGGGACGGGTGTATCTTCGAAGGATGGACTTTTTCGAGCGACGGATCGGGAACGGTATATAGAGCAGGATCATCAACCTGCTCATTTGTCATAAGCGGTAATCAGACGCTCTATGCAAAATGGTCTGTGATCCCGACCTATGCAGTCGTGTACTCTGCGGCAGGCAGCACCGGCGGTACTGTTCCTCTGGATAATGGCAGATATCAGGATGGAGCTGTTGTTTCAGTCCTTCCAAACAGCGGGATGCTGGAGAGGACCGGCTGGACCTTTATCGGTTGGAGTATTGCAGGCCAAGCAGAAGTTCTTATTCCGGGAAGTACAACAGTTATACGGGTAAAAGGAATTACCTTTGAGCCCAAGTGGGCAGGAATATCCGCCTCTGCCGAACCTTCATACATTAATATTGGTCAGCAGGCATCCATAGTTGTGAAGGCCGATCTTAATTCATTCGGATCGATTGTCCCCTCCTCCGTAACAGCTGACCTTTCTTCAGCCGGGGGAGGTATGTTTTCCATGTATGATGACGGTGACAACCTGCACGGAGACATCGGTGCAGGGGATGGCATTTATTCCTGCATAGCAGATGTCACAGCTCTGTCTGCCGGAATGAAAAATATTAAAATTGAAGCAGATGCTTCAGGAATACCGGTAACCGGATCGACTGTTCTGATGGCGGGCCTTGCATTTGCAAACAGCGATATGGAAGCTGATATGCATGCTGTCGGGAAAGTAGGAACAACGACATATTCGCTTCTGCCGATTGCATCATATGGATCGACCATTGACAGAACAGGGAATGTTTCAAGGGCTTTGCATATATCCGGAGAAAACGCAGGGGCTGCATTTATCTTCACATCTGCTGCTCCTCTGAATGCACAGGGCAGCTTTTCCAGAATAAGCTTCATGGTGAACGGATCGATTAAAATTAACGGCGTATCTGCAAATAAATCGCTGTCCTGCCAGATAGGAAGTAAAGGTTTATCGGCGGGGACACAGCTTTTCCCCTGCGGATCTATAGGTACATCCGATATTGTGATATCAGGCGCAGCTGCGCACAGTTATACGGGAAAATTTGATACCGGCGGCAGCTGGGTGAAGATAACACTCAATCTTGCCGGAGCAGTTCCGACTCAAACATCCGGGTCTGCCTATTCAGATGCTGCAGGAAATGTTCTTTTCAGTATCAAAGTCGGAGGAATTTCGGGAGCAGTATGTGATTTCTGGATTGATGATATTCTTTATGAAAAATAGCATGGTGATTCAGACACCTGCCCGTCTGCTTATAGGAACAGTGCTGAAATAAACTGTCGATATGGATGTCATTCTGCCGGAAGGCGGGAAGAAACAAATCGGCATTGCAATTATTGATGAAGAATAGTATCGGTGATCTTTTATAAACAGGAGAGGAGCTGTCCTTTGAGAAAAATATTTATTGCCCCTCTTATTCTTATATCAGTCGTTTCCTGCAGGAATGCAGCATCTGAACAGGATAAGCTTGCCGGTTATATACACGCAAGAGGATTCTGCATTATCGATGCACAGACAGGGAAGACCATCGCACAGAAAAACAGTTCGAAGCCGGTCCCTGTTGCGAGTACGACCAAGATGATCTCTGCTTTGACCGCACGTTGTCTTGTCAAAGGAAATCCTATAGTAAAAATCACAAAAGAATCTGCATTACTCAAGGGATCACAGGCGGGACTCAAAGAGGGAGAGCGGTATTATTTCAATGATCTTCTCACCGCTATGCTCGTGAAATCAGCAAATGATGCTGCAACTGCCGTTGCTGTTTTTTCAGCGGGATCCAAAGGTTCTTTTGTTTCTGAGATGAATAAATGGTGTGCTGCTCACAATCTTGTAAACTCAAAATTTGCCGATCCGGCAGGTTTATCGTCCGAATCGGTTTCATCACCGGATGACCTTGTCATAATTGCAAGGGAATTTCTCTCTGTTAAGGAGTTCAATGATATTGCATCATTGAACTCGTATACATTGAAAAGTCTTGAAGGTCGTTCCATACCCATGAAGTCTCTCAATATTCTCCACCGTGTTATGCCTGAAGAAGAACTCTCGGTGAAAGGGAAAACCGGTTTTACCTCTAGGGCAAAATACTGCTTTGCAGGGAAGATTATGACTAAAAAGGGAAAATGGTTTATCGCTGTCACCGGTGCGGATAACGCATGGCGGGAACTGTATATGCTTACAAAATACTGTGATGGCGAACTGGAACTGCCTGAATGAAACGACTGTCTATTTCTCTGATTGTTCTTTCTGTTTTTATTTCCGTCGCTGTATACTCCTTTCATATTGTCAGGCTTTCACAGAAAGCTCTTACGGCCCCTGTTTCAATATATGTTGATTTCTCGACAAAGGGGATAGTGTGGAAGAGAAGGACGCTCCGATCTGTTGCGGGAGAGCCGGTCGCCAAGGGAGAACTTTCTCAATCTCAACTGAGTGCTGTACGTGAATATGCAGTCAAAAAATACGGATCATCTTCGCTGTCTTTTTTCTGCGCACGGTCGTTATCCAGGATTCTTGCAGAGGAACGGCCCGGCGTGCTGCCTCCCGTTCGTGCGGCAGATGAACTGCTCGTAACTCTTTATCTCCACGCGAGGTATGATGAAAGAACTCTTTCAGAATTATTTTTCAGCAGGAAGACCGTTCTTCGTCATTGCGTCGGACTGCCGATTCTTGCCCGAACTGCGTATGGCAGGGATTTGAAAGATCTTTCGCAGGAGCAGTTTCTATCATTATTGAGATTCTACTGCGCTCCTTCGAGAAAAAACATCAGCGCTGATCTGTACGCAAAAATTAACTCATTTGCTTCTTCTTTCGCAGTAAAAAACGATCTCTCTTCCGGCGGGACAGCTGCAGATTATTGTGAACGGGAGCTGCGGAATGCAGGCGTATATCCTCCTCAAAACTCTATTATTGTTGATACAACAATAGATCCTGTGAAACAGAAATCTGTTGAAGAAAAAATTCTGAAAGCACTGAGAAATTTTGATAATCAGCCCCTTATACGTAAAACAATGCTTCGCAGCCTGCCTCCAATTGAAGGTGCAGCATTGATCATTGATGTCAGAACCGGGGATATTCTCGCCATGGCGGGCGGCATCAAATACAGTACAGATAACCGGCTGAACCGCTGCGAAAGCAGAAGACAGATTTCATCCACGTTTAAACCTTTTCTCTATGCGCAGGCATTTGAAGATGGAATCTGCACCCCTGAGACTGTTTTCACCGATAAACCTGTCACGATGAAAAACCGTGACGGGTCGATTTGGGAACCTAAAAATTATTATCCCTATTTCATCGGAGATGTAAAAGCCCGGGATGCCCTTTCATTGTCGGTAAATACAGTCTCTGTTCAATTAATTGATAAGATCGGCGTGTCCCGGATGACCGATAAAGCCCGAAGAATATTCCGTCTCAGCGGATCAGATCTTTCTTCGAGAATATCAGCCGAACCTTCTCTCAGTCTCGGATCAATAGATCTATCTCCTCTGGAACTGGCAAAGGGGTATCTTGTTCTGGCTGCCGGAGGGGAGGAGCATTCTCCGTCTGCAGTTCTGCGGGTATCAGATGTTTCAGGAAATATTCTGTGGGAAAATAAAAAATATCAGAGCGGTGTCCGTCTTTTCCGCAAAGAGACCTGCCGCATAATTATTCCTATTCTCCAGAATGTAATACGGACCGGCACTGCATCAAAATTTATTTCACATGGATTTGATTTTGATGCTGCAGGAAAAAGCGGATCATCTCCATCTGATTCATGGTTTGCAGGATTCAATCCTGAGACGCTCATCGTAGTATGGGCCGGTTATGATGTTCCGTCGTGGTCAAAAGCGGGAAAGATTCCTGAGTTTTCGGTAATCCCCTTCTGGTACTCGCTGATGTCCGAGGAAAATCCTTTACAGAAAAAATTCTGATTGTTACGCCAGTGTAACATGCTGCTTTGTTTTATCCTGCAAACGTAAGGTGACAGTCTGAATGTTTCCCCTCTGTTAATTTAGAAAGCTAATTAGGCAGTTTCTCCTCCTGTCTCTTGACGGATAATCAATGCCCGGCGAAGCTCCGTCCGTTCAGGAGGAGCATATGAAGATTCTGATTGTAGATGATTCATTTGTCATGAGAAAGACGATTGAAAAATGCGCCGAAGCAATAATGATAACCGAAATATTTACAGCGTCCAACGGGCGGATTGCCCTGGAGCTTTTTGAAAAAGAGCGGCCTGCTCTGGTCACTCTCGATATTACCATGCCTGAGATGGATGGGCTTTCCTGCCTCGATGCCATTGTGAAAATAGACCCTCATGTGAAAGTAATTGTAATCACTGCGCTGAAGGACAGCGCAACCGGACTTTCTGCAGTGCGCCGGGGAGCCAAGGGTTTTCTTCCGAAACCGTTTACGCATGATCAGCTCCGCGAAGAGCTGATGAATGTAATAGGAGGCTGATATGAGCGAACAGGAACTGCGCTGCTTTATTGATGTCGTCGTCCGGTATTTCACTGAAGTCACTGGGGAACCGTGCGAGATGGGCGTTCCGTATGTAAAAGACGCGTCGCCGGTAATTTCAGATTATACCGGTTTAATCGGCATTTCCGGTTCGAGAAAAGGAGCCATCTATATCACCTCTCCGCGTGAAATGCTTGCTGCTGTCACATCAGTCATTCTCGGAGAAGAAACCCCCGCTGAAGAATATATCATCGATATGGCAGGAGAGATCGCCAATACGATTGCAGGCAATGTCCGCGAGACCTTCGGCAGTTCATTTATGATTTCAGTGCCTATAGTAATAAAAGGTGCTCCGGAAGATGTTCTCTTCCGGCTTGCTCCGCCCGTATTCATCATTCCGCTGAAGTGGCGGAACTGCAGCTCATATCTTGTTGTAGGACTGGAGTAAGCCATGGAAAAAAGTTCTGCAGATATTCTCTGGATACTGACTTCATCTGCTCTCGTATTTGTGATGAGAGCAGGATTTGCGATGCTTGAATCGGGTCTTGTCCGTTCAAAGAATTCAATCAATGTCACGGTCAAGGTTCTCACCGACCTCGGCATTTCGCTGATGGTCTTCTGGCCGTTCGGTTTTGCTCTGATGTTCGGCTCATCGTTTCACGGGCTGTTCGGAATCACTCTCTTTTCTCCTCACTTCACTCAGGTATGGCCTGCAGTGTTTTTTCTGTTTCACGCAATGTTTGTTTCAACGAGCGCAACGATCATGTCCGGCGCTGTTGCAGAGAGAATTCGGTATTCATCCTATGTTGTGATCACTCTTCTATTCTCGAGCCTTATCTATCCGGTGTTCGGACACTGGGCCTGGGGTAATGCGCCCTTCGGCGGCGACAGCGGCTGGCTTTCCAAACTAGGCTTTGTCGACTTTGCCGGATCGACTGTTGTTCACAGCGTCGGAGGATGGATCTCTGCAGCTGTTCTGCTCGTGCTCGGTCCGCGCGCAGGCCGGTATAACGAGGACGGAAGCGTCAACCGCGTAACGGGATCGAATACACAGAACGCGGTCATAGGAACGATTCTTCTGTGGTTCGGATGGTTCGGATTCAACGGCGGATCAACGCTGGCGATGAATGGAGATGTTCCTGCAATTATTGTTAAGACTTCTTTGGCAGGAGCTTCCGGTCTTGTTGTTACGTTAGGCGCAGGATGGCGTCTTAGAGGATACGCGGATGTAGGCTGCATCGTCAACGGCGCGCTTGCAGGGCTGGTTGCGATTACCGCTTCATGCGCATATGTGACAGAGTTCCAGAGCATTATCATCGGAGCTGCAGGCGGAGCGGTCATGCTCTTCACCGAATGGTTTCTCGACAGACTCAGAATTGATGATGCCGTCGGTGCGATCCCGGTGCATCTCGGAGCCGGGCTTTGGGGAACCGTTGCAGCCGGAATCTTCGGGGATCTTGCTCTTATGAAGACCGGAAACGGACGCATTGCACAGATCGGTGTTCAGCTGCTGGGAGCAGCCGCTGCAGCAGTATGGGCTTTCGGCGTTGCCTATATCATTATCAGG
>Ga0364874_10109_pt1 | contig 46051 bp, 33 predicted proteins | sample ExccelAu500001D4_2_FD_206922 | JGI IMG/M metagenome (GOLD analysis project Ga0364874, IMG submission 206922) | Enriched cells from Trout Bog Lake Hypolimnion, Wisconsin, USA - BchlTB.Aug07.5000.01.D4 | ecosystem: Environmental > Aquatic > Freshwater > Lake > Hypolimnion/Profundal zone | place... | reverse complement strand
CTTTGCGCATCGGCGCATGCATTCATCAATCCGGCATTTACGCCGGTGGACATGGTCAAGCAATCGGATTTGATCCTTCTTCTGGAGTTTAAAAGCGTGACGAACGAAGGGATTGTCAAAGCCTCCATTCAAAAAGTTATCAAAGGAAAAACCAGCGAGAAAGAACTCAACATGGACGTCATGGCGGGTGCCTTTGACGATCAGGGCAAGGATTTTATTGCCAGGATCAATGGGGGCTTGAAACAGGCGGTCATTTTCATCGGCATGTTCAAGGTTGAGGGAATCGGCACGGGGGCCGATGTGGAGGAGGCGGTCGGGTTTCTCCATTTCGGAGACCAGCATTCGGATTGGAGATGGTGCAGCTTTAACAAATCCAAGGAGAACATCTGGAATTTTGACCGGGCTCAAAATTATCTTCTAGGGACATGGGCTGGCTCGACCGAATCACTTCTCAGCGTGGTGAATTACGTCCAGACCGATCCGGATCCCTATGTTCCCAGCACGGTGGGCGCCGAATGGAATGACAAGATTAAAATCGGGCAATTCAAGGACAAGATCAACACGATTCGCCCGGTGGATTTGTCGGGCAACGGGAAACCGGATGTTTTTATCGCGTGCAACACGGGGGACAAGATTTTCAGGTTCAACGGGAAATCATTTGATGATATGACGGATAAACTCGCCTTGAAATCCGCATCTGCCGTGTATGCGTGGGGCGATTTTAACAACGACGGTTTGCTTGACCTGGTGAGTTGGAGTGGCAAGGAGCTGAGCATTCATTATCAAAAGGCGGATGGAACCTTTGAGAAGAAGGCGTGCGATGTCGGTGCCGCGTTGCAGAACGGGTGTTTATCCCTGTCCGTTCTTGATATGGGCAGCAAGGGGCATTCGGTGATTTTAGCCGGCACAAAAGGGACGCCTGTGCTGTTGATTCCAGATGCCGGGGGCACCGTTAAAACGGAACCACTGACGCAGGGGCCTTTTCCGTTGAAGGCGCCTGGCGAAGGTGGCAAATGTTTTGTTGCGGATTTTGACAACGATGGAGTTGTGGACGTCGTACAGCTTTTCGAGCGGGAAGGATTGTTCTATAAAGGGAAAAGCCAGGGGCAATTTAACGATCCGGTTGAAACCCAGGCGTCAACGGGGAAGGGAAGGAATGCCGCATGCATGGGGGATTTCGATGGCGACGGGTTGATGGATATTTTCGTCACCAATGAAGACAGATGCCAGCTCTGGCATAATATGGAGAAGGGGAAATTTCTCGATCTGCTGGCGGTTTCTGGGGAGATTGCATATATCACCAAACCGGATGGCAATGATGCGGTTGTTGGCGACGTGAATAACGATGGTCTTCAGGATATTTTTATTGCCTATGCCAACGGCCCAACGCAAATCTACTTTAATCGCGGCTTTAGCAGTTTTGGGCATGGCCGGGAAATGGATGTGAATGACGCGCTGTTGCCTGGATCCGATGGGGGCCAGCAGTCCGGCTGCCTAGCCGATTTTACCGGGGACGGCGCGCAGGATTTGGCGGTCGTGCTGGCGAATGGCGAAGCCTGGCTTTTGAGGCGGAAAGTGGAGGGACGCGCTCTTTCCGTCACGGTGGCGCTTTCGTGCCAAGGGTTCTTTTATGGCCCGGTGAACGTGAGCGCATGGAAGGGCAAGCGTTGTCTGGGGACGTGGCCAGTGAATGTCGGCGACCCCGGCGCTTTTATCGGTGCAACGGAAGCGGGGGCGATTACACTTCAGTGGACCACTCCGGATGGGAAATCCCAGAAGAAAGAAGTGGTTGTAAAGAACGGCCCCGTCCGCGTGATCATTAACAAGTAAGTCAACCTTGCATAACAGATGATTTCCCTTTTGATCCCGTCAACCTTGGCTTTCATGTCGCCGCCGATTGCAGTTGTGCCGATCCTGCTGGGCCCCATGCAGGCTCTGCTCGCGGCACTGCCTGCCATTCTCATGGCGCTGGGCACGCTGATCGTTTCTTTGGCGAAGCCCTCAACCATGAAAAAGTTGCTCAAGCTTTTATGGGTTCAAAAAATACCGGTCGCACTGGTTGCGCTCGCTGTATGGGGCTTGGTCTATCTTCAGTCCATCCTGTTTACCAACACTGCCGACACGGCAAGAAAGAATTCAGCCAAGTCCGACTGGCCGTTGTTTAGAGGCAGCCTTGACCGAAGGGGGTATATGCCGGGAGCGGAAGACCCGGTTAACGGGAACATTCTCTGGTCGTTTTCTCATGATGGAGTCAAAACTTTTTTTTCATCCCCGGCGGTGATTGGCAACCGGATGTATGTTACGTCGGCATGTTTCGAGTTCTTTAAGGATAAGGGGGCGATTTGCTCTGTGGATGCCGATACGGGCAAGCTGGTGTGGGCGTTTCAAAAGGGTTATCGTTCCACATTTTCTTCGCCCTCCATTTCCGGCAAATACCTTGTGGTTGGGGAGGGATTGCATCTTACCAAGAACGCCGGGGTGTTTTGCATTGATCTGGAACAGAGCGAACAGAAACACGAAGGAGTGAAGCTCTGGTCTTTTAAAACCAAAAGCCAGGTGGAATCTTCTCCTTGCATCGGAGACGGGAAAGTTTATTTCGGTGCCGGTTATGACGGGTTATATTGTATCCCGTTGAAGCCGGAAATGGACAAAGACGGAAATCCCAAGCCGCTTTGGCATCTTGAAGGGGATAAGTACCCAGATTGTGAAACTTCACCTGTTTATTACAACGGGAAAGTTTACTTCGGCCTTGGCAGGAGGGGCGGACAGTCTGTTTGCTGCGCCGATGCCAATACGGGCGAATTGTTATGGCGCGTCAAGACGCCGTATCCGGTAGCTTCCAGTCCCGCGATTTTAGAGAATAAACTCTTTGTCGGAATGGGGTGCGGGGATTTTATCAATACCGCCCAGGCCTTGGCGGTCATCAAAAAAGCGGAACTGATAAAAAAGGGGGCGAGCCCGACGGAGATCGCGGAAGCGTTAAAAGATCTAAAACCGGCCGGAGAAGTATGGTGCATTGATCTGGCAACCCATGAAAAAGTATGGAATTTCCCAGTTGGAGACACAGTCCTTGGAACGATTTCGGCCGGGGAAGGGCGTATCTATTTCGGGTCGCGCGACAAAAACATCTATTGTATTTCAACGGGCGGGAAATTGATACAAAAGCGGGAGATTCATGAGCCGGTGACCACCTCATTGTCAGTTGCGAAATCGCATGTGTATGTTGTCACGGAAACCGGCAAGGTTTTAGGGTTTAACAAGAAAGATTTATCCCCGGCGTGGGAGCTTCCCTTGAACTTCCCTTCCATCAGTTCACCGGTGGTGGCCAATGGTCATCTCTATGTGGGAACCACCGGGAATGGGGTTGTTTGCGCGGGACAACCGGGAGGCCTGGAGGAAAAGCCGGTATGGGCTGGCTTCCTGGGCGGGGGCGGAAAGTCCGGGTGGTTGGATGGGAGTTCGCTGACACCTCGTGCCTCGTATGCATGGAGCTATCCGGTCGTTGAGGAAAGCTCCAGAGAGACTGCCGTGCCGGTTGAAATACACGCTCCGGCAGCGTATTTGAACGGGGCGTTTTTCATTGGGTATAACCAGGGTTCGGAACATGGTTTGGCCAAACTGGACGCCAAGGATAATACTGGCTCGGTGCCGCCCCTGGCATGGTTTGCAAAAGCAAAGAACAAAGTTTACCGCTCCGCCGCCGTTAACGAGGGCGCTGCCTTTTTTGTGGATGGGAAACCCGGCGATCAAAACCGCCTCTTGAGGGCGATCGATATCAAGGACGGCAAGGAATTATGGACATCCCCCGTGGAGAACGATGCCAGCGGTGAATTCATTATCAGCCGGGAGAAGCTGCTGATCGCGGCAACCGTTTCCGGGGTGACTTGCCTGGATGTAAAAAATCCAAGGATATTAAAGCAACTGTGGAAAGCTGACGTGGGCACTGTAACGGGCGCTCCTGTTCTGGCGGGCGATATTGCCCTTGTGATTGCCGGAGCAACCCCGGAACTGATGGCGCTTGATTTAGGCACTGGAATGAACCTGTGGAAAAATGCCGTTTCCGCAAAACCCACATCCGGACCCTTGTTTTTGAAAGGGATGATATGGACCGGCGATGCCCAAGGGGTCAACAGTTATAGCCTGCTGGATGGCAAACCCGTTTTCACCATCAATTGCGGGCCGGTGGCGAGTCCCCTGGTTTGCAACTCCGACCGCATTGCCTGTGTTAACCCGGCGGGTGAAATTGTCATTGTGGATGCTGAAAATGGAAAAGAAATCGACCGAATCCAGAAGGTGAGCGAGGCAGTTGCCTTCCCGCCGGTACTCCTGGATAACGAGGTTCTTTATGGCGCTGAAGGATCCATCCAGCGTTATGACTTGGGAACCAAAAAATCCGAACAGTGGGCGAAGATGGAATCCTCCTGGCTCGGAAAAATGTCAACCCCCATGATCCTGGTGAACTCCAGTGTGTTTTTTGCCACCGACAAAGAAGGTTTTGTATGCATGAAGCCAAAAACAAAATAATCCCTTTCCGTGAACTGTGTTTTTTTAGAGGAGGAACGACATGCTTGAAGTGATGAATTCGTTCTGTCTGTCCATCATGGACGTGATCCTAGGCTGGCTCCTTTACCTGCCCCGCGACCTCACGCTCTTTATCGTGGGGATTGGCACCGCGTCAATTATGACCGGCGTCCGGGTTTTTACGACCAACCAGAATTTGCTGAAACGATGCAAGGACGACAAAACCCGCTTGGACGAACTGATCAAGGCGGCAAAGAAACAAAAGGATAAAGAGGCGTTGCTCCGGTATCGTGCGACCAAACAGCAGATTGATGTGAAAGTTTTCAAGGCCGAAGGCAAGCCGACGCTTGCCTCGCTGATCCCCGTCGCTCTTGTGTGCATCTGGTGTTTTGGGCGCGTCGCCTATCTCCCGCTGGACCCCGGTGCAAGCATTCCGGTCAAGGCGTATTTCCCGATTTCAAAGATAGGGGAGTTTGCGCACATGGTCCCGGAAAACGGCGTCCAGGCAAAAAACGGCTGGATACAGAAAATCAAGGCCGATGAGAAAGGCGGCAAGGTGACCAATGGAATTGCGGAATGGGAGATCGGTTGTGCGAAACAGAAAAAGCCCTATCTCCTGACGATCAGGTTCAAAGGGGAATCTTATACGAAAGAATTGCTTGTCGATGGGGTGCGTTATGCCGAGCCTTTCACATTCTATACAGATAAAAACATCGAGGTTATCGAGGCCGTTACGCCCGAATATAAGCTGCTTGGGCTGGTGCCGGGGTTCTGGGTAATTTCGCCGTGGCTGCTGGCGTACTTGATCATGGTCGTGCCCTTTTCACTCCTGCTTAAACCCATTTTGAGAATCTATTGATTCTACAAGGAAAAACAATGAGCGCCGCTTCATCCACACCTTCCCTCATCCGGTTTTTTGGGCTGGGTTTCACCGCCGACACCATCCCGTTGCTCGACGATGTGGGCGGCAAGGGGATCAACCTCTGCAAACTGACCGTCGCAAAATTTCCGGTTCCGCCCGGCTTTGTCGTTACCACCGAAGCCTATCGCCAATTCGTCACCGACAACCGGCTGGGCGAATCCATCAGGGCATTGGCCGAATCCATTGACGAGAATGACGTCGAAGGATTGGAAAGAATATCCGCTCAAATCCGCGACCTGTTCGCCCAAAGCCCGATTCCGGCTGCGTTGGAGGAGGAAATTCTTGAAGGTTATCGGAAACTCCGGGAGGCCGGCGGTGAATCTGTCGCGGTGCGATCCTCCGCCACGGCCGAGGACCTCCCCGAGGCGACCTTCGCCGGACAACAGGATACCTATTTGAACATCAGCGGCGAAGCGTCCGTGATGAAAGCCGTGAAATCCTGCCTGGGCAGTTTGTGGACGGCGCGGGCCGTCGCCTATCGTGCAAAACAGGAGACGGCGCTGGAAGGCCTTGCGATGGCCGTTATCGTGCAGCAAATGGCGCGCGCGGAAGCCGCAGGCGTCATGTTCACCGCCAACCCCGTCACCGGCGCTGATGAAATCGTCATCAACGCCGCTTGGGGCCTGGGCGAATCGATTGTCGGCGGCAACGTCACGCCGGACAACATCGTCGCCGACAAAGCCACGGGAAAAGTCAAATCCATCACGGTTTCCGAAAAAACCGTCATGACCGCCGTCACCGAAACCGGAACGGAGGAAATCGAGGTGGACGCCTCGCGGCGCAACGCCCGCGTGCTGGACGACGACGCGGTGAAGCGGCTGGTGGAGTTCGGTTGCCGTATCGAACAACATTATGGCACACCCCAGGACATTGAATGGGCGGTCATCCGCGACGGGCAGTTCGCCATGCTCCAGTCGCGCCCGATTCGCGGGCTGGAGGTGATCCGGGATGTCGAGGCGGGACGCCAGGATGAGATCCGGCGCCTGCGCGCCATGGCCGGCAACACGAAGCGCGCCTGGGTCACCCACAACCTGGGCGAAACGCTGCCCGCGCCAACTCCGCTCACCTGGGATATCGTCAGGCATTTCATGACCGGTGACGGCGGGTTCGGGCGTCTCTACAAAGACCTTGGCTACCGCCCGTCCAAAAAAGTTTGCGAAGAAGGTTTCCTCGAGCTTATCTGCGGCCGAATTTACGCCGACCCCGGTCGCGTCGCCCAGTTATTCTGGGAAGGCATCCCGCTAATGTATGATCTCGATGAGGTCTTGAAAAACAAAAACATCCTGGAAACGGCGCCGGGCAAATTCGATGCCGATCTCGCCGGTCCTGATTTCCTCCTCAAGCTTCCGGGATTTGTCTATTCCACTCTCAAGTCCTCGCGCATCACCAAGCGGATCCGCAAGACCGTCCTCGAGGATTTCGAAAAACGCGCCGTGCCGCCCTACCTCGCTTATCTCCGCGAAAAACGCCATCAGAACCTGGTGAATTTGTCCACCGCCGAGGTCATCGGGGAACTCGACGAACGCATTTTTCGCGTCCTGGACGATTTCGGAAAAGAATCCCTCAAGCCCGGATTTTTTGGTGGCATGGCGCTGGGCGCACTCGAAGCAACCCTGGTTCAGCTTCTGGGGCAGGAGGAAGGCGCGCGCCTGACCCGGACGCTCACCATGGGGATCGAAGGCGACAGCACCGTGGAGCAGAACATCATGCTCTATCATGTGGCCAGGGGCAACGCATCGCTCAAATCCTTCATTGAAAAATTCGGCCACCGCGCCATCGGCGAAATGGAGCTGGCCGAGCCGCGCTGGAGGGAAGATTCGGTTTATCTGAAGCAATCGCTTGAATTTTTGAAAGCCCCCGCCGTCAAATCGCCGGAGGAGAACCATTGCGAAAAAGCCGCCGAGCGGAAGGCCGCCGAGGCGTGCCTGCCGGAAATTCTAAAAGCCGCCGGGGGGAGTTCTTTCCTTGAGGATATCCGGGAGAACATCCTGGAAGCGCAAACGCTGCTCCCCTACCGCGAAAACGGCAAGTATTACCTTATGATGGGATATGAGGTGATCCGGCTGGCTATTCTCGAACTCGCCCGGCGCTGGAATCTCGGACGCGATATTTTCTTCCTCCATCGTGAGGAACTGGCTGCCTTCGAGTCGAATCGCGAGAAAATCTTGCAATTGATTCCGCAACGGAAACTCCGCTGGCAGTCGTCGCACTGCCTGTATCTTCCGGACGTGATCAATTCCGAGAAGCTGGACACGCTCGGTGTTCCGGAAAAGTTTGAATCCGCATCCGAGATTAAAGCGGACCCAATCGCATCAGGTGTTTCCATGGGCCCGGCGGCCATCGTCTTCGATCCGCGGAAATCCGGAGACATCGGCACGGGCTATATCCTGGTTTGCCCCTCGACCGATCCCGGGTGGACGGCGCTCTTCATCAACGCGAAAGGGCTTATCGTCGAGAAAGGCGGCGCTCTCTCGCATGGGGCGATCGTCGCGCGTGATTTCGGGATTCCCGCCGTGGTTTGCCCCGGAGCGACGCTGCGCATCAAGAAAGGGCAGCAAATCCAGGTGGACGGAAACCGTGGCCTTATTACGGTCATCGCGGGAACCTAATTCCCTCCCCATCTGTCCGGTGTCATCCGTTTCTTCTTTCCTCTGTGACCTCTGTGTTCTCTGTGGTAAAATGCATTTGATGCGTGAGCCTTGGCCCCGCGTCAAACAAAACACATGAGCCCGAGTTCCTTAAACCAAAACTTGCATTGTCCCACACAACTCCGAAAGTTTTGGGTGCAATTGAAAGTGATGGCCAAAAAAGCCGCCTCTCAAAGTGGCACAGGCTTCCGGCTTGTATCCCCTGGAGTTTGGCTTTGCCGACACAGGCTGGAAGCCTGTTTCACTTTGGGTGCCCACGTTGTCGTTTTCCTTTTGTTGACCGGGATTTGGGCTCACGCTGACGATTGGCCGACGTGGCGTCATGACGCCGCCCGCACCGCTGTGTCACAGGAGTCGCTGGCCGGCGATTTGCAGCCGCAATGGACGCGCAGACTTCAGCCCATCGAGCCTGCCTGGCCCGACCAACCGCGCCTTCAATTCGATATTGCCTACGAACCCGTGGTGGCGGGAAACACGCTTTATGTCGCTTCTCCGCGTGTCGGGTCTGTTATCGCTCTCGATTCCCATACCGGGGAGGAGCGCTGGCGCTTTTACTCCGACGGGCCTATTCGTTTTGCCCCGACCGTTTGGAACAACAAGCTCTATTTCTCCAGTGATGACGGCTGGCTTTACTGCCTCAACGCCGCCGACGGGACGACGCGATGGAAGTTCCGCGGCGGTCCCGACGATCGCAAGCTTCTGGGCAACAAGCACATGATATCCACCTGGCCAGCCCGAGGAGCGCCGGTGATCGCGAACGGCAGGGTTTATTTTGCCGCCGGCATCTGGCCGTTTATGGGGGTGTTTCTCCATGCGCTCGATGCCGAGACGGGGCAGGTCGTGTGGAGCAACGATGGCGCGGGGATAGCCTACACCATGCAACCGCACAATTCCTTTGCTTTCGCCGGCATAGCCCCGCAAGGCTACCTTGCCGTGATTGGCGAGCAATTGTTTGTCCCCAACGGTCGGGCGGTTCCGGCTCGCTTCAACCGTTCCACGGGCAAGCTGGAGGACTACCGTTTGGCGGATGGCTGGATGATCGGCGGTTACGCCATCGCCGGTTCGGATCGTTATTTTTTCAACGGCGGTTCCCTTTTCAGCATCGAAACCGGGGAGGCCACATGGCTTCCATCGTGGAAACTCGCCAATCTGAGTTTTGAGACGGAAGACAGGATGCCGGAGCCTGTTATTGAGAAGGACGTGATGTACGCTTCCCTGGATCGGCTGGGGGCCTACAAGATAGAAATGTGCGATGCCTTGAACGATGATAACAAGCCCGTAAGGAAGCCGAAGGTTGAGGAAATATGGGGGCTGGACACCAAGGCACGCATCCATCTCAAGGCTGGCGAAAGGCTGTTCGCCAGCGAAGGCGATTCCGTCATGGCGGTGGAAACAGCGCGGGATAAAACAGCTCCAAAAATTTCATGGAAGGCCAGGGTGAACGGAACCGTGGAGAGCGTGATAGCCGCTGACGGCAGGCTGTTTGTCTCCACGCGCGAGGGCTCGATTCACTGTTTTGGTCCTGGCGGGGGTTCGGCCCGTTCGATGTCCGACAGCGTCGAGACGACCAAAACGGAAGACGATTGGACGGCGGCGGCCCGGGGCATCCTCAAGGAATCAGGTGTTACCGAGGGGTATTGCATGGCGCTTGGGCTTGGATCAGGTCGTCTTGTCGATGAAATTGTCAGGCAGTCCAACCTGCATGTGATTGTCTTTGAAGGCGATGCCAAAAAGGTGAACGACAAACGGCGCGAGTTGGATGCCGACGGCCTCTATGGTGAGCGCATCGAGATTATTTCCATCGATCCCGCAAAGGCGGTTCCCTCCCAGTATTTCGCCAACCTGATTGTCTCCGAGGATGCCAAGTCGGGAGGTATCGACCATCTCAAATTTTTTGTGGAAAAAGCATTCCGCTCGCTGCGTCCTTATGGGGGGGTGCTGGCGCTTCAGTTGCCCGATGCCTTCCACGCGGATTTCGCCAACGCCGTCCAACAGGCTGGTCTGGAGAAAGGCAGTGTCTCACGAAAAGGCGGCCTTTCTCTGCTTCGGCGGGAGGGGGCGCTGCCAGGGGCGGGAGCGTGGACCCACCAGTACGCCGACCCGTCGAACACCATTGTTTCAAAGGATTCCCTGGTCCGGTTGCCGCTGGGTGTGCTCTGGTTTGGCGGATCGATGCACGATAACGTGCTGCCGCGCCACGGCCACGGGCCCTCGCCGCAGGTGGTCGGCGGGCGGCTTTTTATCGAAGGCCCCGAGGGTATCAGCGCCCGGGATGTCTATACCGGGCGTTCTCTTTGGGAGGTTAAACTCCCCGGATTCGGGGCAGCCTACAACAACACCAGCCACCAGCCCGGCGCCAATTCCATTGGCTCCAACTTCGTTACCGTGGAGGACGGCGTTTACGTTGTTTTGAAAGATCGCTGGCTTCGTCTTGACCCCGCCACGGGAAAGACGATCTCTGAGTTTACCCTGCCAGCCGGGATTCAGGCCGGGGAGAAGCCCGAGCTGGGTTTCCTCGCCATCTCCGGGGATCTGATGATTACCGGGGTCTCTCCGCTGTCCTTCGAGTTTGATCCTGACTTCCGGCCTTCCGAATTCGCCTTGCACCTGTCTGGCAAGGCCAAGGATAAGAACAAGACGATGAAGAACGTATTGGATATTCTTGACCAGTGGGTGGGCGGCCCGATCTTTCAACGCAAACCCGCCGAGAAAGATGTCGATTTCGTCGTCAGGAACCTGGATGCCGCCATCAATGAGCCATCCCTCATCAAGCGCGTTCCGAAGAGCGTCCTGGAAGCCAATGCCACGGCCCAGGCGGTGCTGGTCAAGATTGACGCCTACGTGAAAACCCGCCCTACCGATGTCGTCATGTACGATACCGGTCTGCGGAATCTGAATCGGTCACTGCTCAAAGAGCTGTACCCGATCCTTCCCTATCGCGAGCGAGGGGCGGCCGGCAATGCCAACAGCGATTACGTCTCCAGCAAGCGACTGGTCGTCTTGAACCGATATACCGGCAAAGTTTTATGGCAACGCGAGGCGATCCACGGTTTCCGCCACAACTCCATCTGCGTGGGCGACGGCAAGATATTCTGCATCGACCGCTTGCCGGATCCCATGTTGCGGATTCTCATGTTTCGCAAGAAAGAGCCGACGGAGAATGCCAGATTGTATGCGCTGGATGCCCGGACTGGAACCATGGTTTGGAAAATGGAGAAGGATGTTTTTGGCACATGGCTCGGTTACTCGGAGAAACATGACATTCTTTTGCAGTCCGGTCGGCCCTCGTCAGACATGCTCATGAACGAGCCCGACAATCGCATGATCGCCTTGCGCGGAAAGAGCGGCGCCCTCCTGTGGGACAAGCCCGTTACCTATCGGAGTTCCTGCATGCTCCACGGCGACTGGATTATAACTGAAGGTAACGCCACCTCTATTCTTACCGGAGATGCTGTGAATTGGGCCAACCCGCTCACCGGAATGGAGCAACCCTGGGCCTTTCGCCGGATGTACGGCTGCAATTCCCCAATCGGCAGCACACATCTCATCACCTTTCGTTCCGCCGCCGCCGGATTTTATGACCTTGAGCACCTTGGAGGTGTCGGCAATTTCGGGGGTTTCAAGTCGAGCTGCACCCCCAATCTCATCCCCGCTGACGGCGTTCTCAACGCCCCCGATTACACCCGCACCTGTCTCTGCAGCTATCAAAACCAGGCGTCCCTGGCGCTTGTAAACATGCCGGACGTGGAGATGTGGACCAATAATAGTTTCGAGGTCGCACCGGCGCGCGGCAAACAAACACAGGCTGCCGTGGAAGCAAGCCGCATCAAGCGCATCGGTATCAACCTCGGTGCGCCTGGAGATCGCCGCGACGATACGGGCACGCTTTGGCTCGAATACCCAGTTGTGGGCGGGGAGTCTCCAAAAATCCCCATCATCTCGGCACCCGATGGTATTGAGTGGTACTACCGCCATTCATCGCGCATCGAGGGAGCGGGGCTCAAATGGGTGGCCGCTTCCGGTGCCAGGGGAATTTCCGATCTTGGCATCGAATTGCTGGCCCATGCCATAGAGACCAAGCCGTATATCGTGCGCCTTTATTTTGCCGAGCCGGACTCCCTGACGCCCGGACAACGTCTCTTCGACGTGTCGCTCCAAGGGAATCGGGTCTTGGCGGGTTTCGACATATCCAAGGAAGCTGGGGGACCCAGCCGGATTGTTGTCAGGGAGTTTAAGGGGATAAAAGTGAAGGATGCCCTCGCCATTCATTTGCTGCCTTCCCCTGGTTCCAAAATCAAGCAAACCATTCTATGCGGAGTTGAAATCATCGCTGATGGTTGGTGAACAAACCGGGTTCCAGTTTGCCTCCCAATTTGGGTTAAGGCACCCCTTGAGAAACGGCTTTGCCAATGCGCTCGAAAGTCGATTCGGTGGCATCGATACCGCCCCGGACACGATCGCACCAAATGGCACGGGATGGTTTGTCGGCAGCCTCGGCCAGCACCGTCCTCGACAATCCCACCAACTCCTCGTCCGGTGTATGTTTCCAAAACCCCTCGCGGAAAAAGCGGGCAATTACAGAACGGTGATGTTGCATCCGGGCGCTGGCCTCGTCGATCGGAATTCCCTCGCGGGCGGCGACCAAAATGGCGGCCACGTTGCCGCTGCGCCCACTGCCGCCCATGCAGTGGAGCAGGATCGGAGCATGGTCGCGCAGCATTTCAGACGCACGAATCACCACCAGCCGCGCATAGCTCGCGCACAGGATCTGGTTCGCGCCGCGTTCGGGTGGCCCGAAATAGCCGTCCCAAAAACCGCAGTGGTACCAATGCACCGTATCCGGCAGGCGGGCGACATAGGTGAACGCTTCGCGTCCCGCCCCGGCGACAACGCTGAAAATCCCGCGGATGCCCGCAGCCACGATCTCCGGGACATGCTCTGGTTTCGGGCACGCCCCCACCACCAGATACGGGGTCACGAAGTGTCCATCGTAGCTGCTGAACTTCGGCCAAGCTCCCCTGGCCGCATTCCTTTCGTCTTGCATTCGGAAGAATTAACCTCGGTTTTGTTCAGCGTCAATTGAAAATATATCTTATATAGTATGACTGAGTTCTGTAAAAAAACCGCAATCAACTCTATACACAGTAGCTGAAAGGCTCGACTCGAAATCGAACGTGGGAGAAATCTCGCCGTGAGTTCAAATCACACCTTCCTCCATTCGTCCCAACTAAATTGCAAAGTCGGTGTATTCGGGCTTCACAAGTTCCGTGGGCGGGAAGAGCATTCCGGCTCCCGCCGTGGCGTTGGTGCCTTGCTCGATGAGGATGAACGACCCGGTGAGGCGGTTGCCGACGTAGCCGTCGAAGTGCAGCGGCTTGGAGGTCTTGAGTCGGATTTCGCCAATGTCGTTGAGACCGAGTTCGGCGGGGGTGGACTCCGCTCCGAGATCCGTAAAATTCAACCGGTGCTCAATGGAGGTCACGATGGTCTGAACGGTCTGCGTGGTGTGTTTGAGGAAGTATTTGCGGCCGACTTGGAGCGGGCGCGGGTGCATCCAGCAGATGTTTGCATGGAGTTCCGTGCTGGAACCGGGAGGTGTGTTAAGCCCGGCGATCAGGTCGCCCCGGCTGATGTCGATGTCGTCTTCCAAAACGAGCGTGACCGACTGCGGGCTGAACGCTTCGGACGCCGGGCCTTCAGCGGTGTGGATTTCCTTGATCGTCGTGCATAGGCGACTCGGAAGCACGATCACCCGTTTGCCCACACGGGCGATGCCGCCTGCAATCTGACCGCTAAAGCCCCGGAAATCATGCAATTGGGGATCGGTGGGATTGGCCGGTCGGTTGACCCATTGCACAGGAAGCCGGAATCCGTCCAAGGTTCGATCGCTGCCGATGTGGACTGTTTCGAGATGATGAAGCAGCGTAGGCCCACCATACCAAGGCATACGGACTGATGGCGTTACCACGTTATCGCCGTCGAGCGCACTGATGGGGATGAACTTGACGTCCTTCATGTCCAGGCGAGGCAGGAAGGCTTCAAACTGATCGCGGATTTCCAGAAAACGCTCCTCGCTCCAGTCCACTAAGTCCATTTTGTTGACCGCGACGATGAGATGGGGAATACGCAGCAGCGAGGCAATGCAGGTGTGGCGGCGGCTCTGTTCGATGACCCCGAGGCGTGCGTCCACCAGCACGATGGAAAGGTTGGCCGTGGAGGCACCGGTGACCATGTTGCGCGTGTATTGGATATGGCCCGGTGTATCCGCGATGATGAATTTGCGACGCGGCGTGGCGAAGTATCGGTAGGCCACGTCGATGGTGATGCCCTGCTCGCGCTCGGCGCGCAGACCGTCGGTGAGATTGGCCAGGTTGATCTGTCCGCCACCGGTAATATCGGCGGAGCGCTCCAGCGCTTCGATCTGGTCTTCCATCAGCGACTTGGAGTCGTAGAGAAGTCGTCCAATGAGCGTGGATTTGCCGTCATCGACGCTGCCGCAAGTGTTCAAGCGCAGGAGATCGATGGGGTGGGGTGCGGAGAGGGACATGGTGGTGGAAAATTGCTAATTGCTAAAGTCCAATTGCTAATTGAGGAGAAAGGCCATTGTGGAATAGCACTCAAAAATACCCGGCTTTTTTGCGGTCCTCCATGGCGGCCTCGGAGGTTTTGTCGTCGGCGCGCGAGCCGCGTTCGGTGACGCGGGCGGCAGCGATTTCAGTGAGGATGTCGTCCACGGTGGCGGCGGGCGATTCCACGCAACCGGTGCTGATAATGTCGCCAATGGTGCGGACGCGAACGACGAGTTCAGCGACCTCTTCGCCGCGCTTTGGCGGCACCAACTCGTTGACGGGCAGCCACTGGCCGTGGCGACGCACGCAGCAGCGCGAGTGGCTGAAATAGATGCTGGGCACTTCCAGTTTTTCCTGACGGATGTATTCCCAGACGTCCATCTCCGTCCAGTTGCTGAGCGGAAAGGCGCGCATGCTTTCGCCGGGGTTGATCTTGGTGTTGTACAGGTTCCAGATTTCCGGGCGCTGGTTCTTGGGATCCCATTGGCCAAACCCGTCGCGGAAGCTGAAGAAACGCTCCTTCGCGCGGGCTTTTTCCTCGTCGCGTCGCGCGCCGCCGATGCAGCAGTCGAACCGAAACTCGTCGATTGCGGCGAGGAGCGTTGGGATCTGAAGCCGGTTGCGGCTTACCTCGTTGGGTGCAGGAACAGCGATGCCTTGGGCGATGGCGTCTTCCACTTTGCGGACGATCAATTTCCCGCTGAGTTGTTTCGCGCGGCGATCCCGAAACTCGTTCAACTCGGGGAAATGGTGCCCCGTGTCGATGTTCAGGAATGGCATTGGGATCGCCGATGGGCGGAACGCTTTTTCAGCCAGCCGCAGCAAGCAGATGGAGTCTTTTCCCCCGGAAAAAAGGAGCGCGGGCCGCTCGAATTCCGCCGCCACTTCGCGCATGACGTGAATGGCTTCGGTTTCGAGGAATTGGAGGTGGTCGATGTGGTAGCTATGCATCACGAACGTCTTTCAAATTCAGTTCTGAACTGCGGTACCGCCCCACGCGGCATGCAAGCCGCACTCGCGCTTTTCATCGGCCTTGGCGGGATCGAAGTAGTCCCATTCGTTGGGCAGGGTGTGTTCGGCGAGATACGCTTCGATTTCCGCGTCAGTATGATAAAATAGCGGGCTGACCTTGAGCGTGTGGAAATTCTGGTCGAGCGAAACGATGTCGAGGTTGGATCGATTCGTATTTTGCACTTTGCGCAAGGCGGTAATCCAAACCTTGGGGGCCATCTCGCGCATTCCGCGCTGGAACGGCTCCAGCTTCACCAACGCGCTGAACTGCTTGAGCTTTTCTTCGTCGCACAGGCTTGGCAACGTCCCGTGGATTGCCTCGTAATGCGCGGCGCTGATCTTCGGGAGGTATGCTTTAATATTCAGGGATAAGCGCTCGCGCAATAACTCGGCGTGCCGGTAGGTGGCAGGGCGGTTGAAGCCGTGATCCACCCAGAGCACGGGAATCGTTGGTTCAACTTGGGTCACGAGGTGAAGAAGCGCCGCTTCGTAAGGCCTGAAATTGGTGGAAACGATGGCCGCACCGCCTGCCTGTCCGATGGCCCACCGGGTGATTTCGAGTGGAGACTTGGAACGCAATTCGTCGTTCCATTTTGAGATTTGATCGGGTGTCATGTGCGATTAGTTGGTTGCAGCCGGTTGTTCGTTCCAGAGAATGCGAGCGACCCAGTCGCCGAACTGTTCGCCATCCAGTCGTTCCTGCACATAACGCACGAAAAGCGGCTTCAGTTCACTGACCACATCCTCAAATTTCACCACCTCTTTCCAGACGCGAGCCAGACGCGTTCCTGCTTGGTTGGCTCCGAGGTAGAGTTGGTATTTGCCAGGCGCTTTTCCCACGAGGCCGATCTCTGTAACATAGGGCCGTGAACAGCCGTTGGGGCAACCCGAAATGCGTGTAACAATGGCCGTGTCAACCAATCCCGTTTCGGCGAGCGCATCTTCGATCTGCTGGAGCAACTCTGGAAACACGCGCTCGCTTTCGGCCAAAGCCAGTCCGCAGGTTGGCAGCGAGACGCACGCCACGGAAGCCCGGCGAACCGGGGAGATTTGGTGCGGCAGCAGAACGTTGTGCTCGTTGAGGATCGCGGTGATTGCATCGACGTGCTCGCTGGGGATGTTCGCCAGGATGAGGTTGTTACTCGGCGTGAAGCGGAGTTCCGGCTGAAACTTCGTGACGATCTCTCGCAGTGCGGACTTCGTGCGGTGCGTCTCCGTGTCCTTGATCCGCCCTGTTTCCACAAACAGGCCGAGAAACTTCCTCCCGTCGGGCTGAACGAGCCAGCCGAAGGGATCGCCTTGATGGGTAAATTCGGCGGGGCGGGCGGGCGCAATCTGGATGCCCATGCGCCGCTCCAGTTCCGTCCGGAACCAGTCCGCACCGCGTTCGGCAACAACGTATTTGAGCCGGGCGTGCTTACGGTTCGAGCGGTCGCCGAAATCTCGGTGAATGGTAACGGCCCCGAGGATCGCCTGTTCCACTTGGTCGGGCGTGATGAACCCGATCACGTCCGCGAGCCTTGCGAAGGTCGCCTCGTTCCCGTGGCTGCGCCCCATGCCCCCGCCGACTGCGAAGTTGTATCCAATCACCTTCCCGCCCTCCACAATCGCAATCAACCCCACGTCGTTGGTGAACACGTCGGTATCGTTGACCGGCGGAATTGCAAACCCGATTTTGAATTTGCGAGGCAAGTAGGTTTTGCCATATAGCGGGTCGATGAAATCTTGGTTCAGGCTGATCTCCTTGCCGTCCAACCAGATGCCGTGGTAGGACGGAGTAACCGGCGAGAAGAATTCCGAAAGCGCCCGAGCCTGCGCCTGCAACTCGGCTCCCACCGCTCCCTCGGCGGGGGAGGGGGCCACGGTGATATTGCGCACGACATCGCCGCAGGTCGCCAGCGTCGTGAGCAAACTGTCGTTGATCCCGCGAATCGTGGCGGCCAGGTTGGATTTGAGCACCCCGTGAAACTGAAGGGTTTGCCGGGAAGTGATGCGCAAAGTGTTATTGGCGTATTGCTCGGATAACCGGTCGAGTTTCAGGTATTGCGCTGGCGTGATCACTCCGCCGGGCACCCGGACCCGGATCATCATGATGTATTTCTTGCCCGTCTTGCGCAGGTCGCGGTCGTCTTCCTGGTAGATGCCGTGGAATTTCAGGAATTGGTTATCATCGTCGGAAAAGCGCTCGGTCTGGGTATCGGCCAAAGTCTGCGCGATGGTGCCGTCCAAGGTTGGGTGAGCAATTTTCAGCAATTCGTTGGCGGACGGCGCGGCGGGGGAGAGCGGTTGTGTCATGGATGAAAACGGTTGGATGGAGCAGAGAATACCGAAAAACCACCAGATGTCAATCGGGATTGTGATATTTATTGCGAGGCGGTGTTTGTCTCCCTACAAACGGGCATTGTTGCGATCCCTAAGGCAATCGCGCTTTGAGCGTGCTGCCTTGACTCGGTGCAAGTGCAAAGTGGCTCTCCAAGTCTGGCGGGTCGTTTAACGACTCTTGCGGTGCAAGGTGAGATATGGCTTGGGGTTAATGAAAACGGCTTGGAAAGTCGGGTTGCTCCGCCACCGATCCAGTCTCCAGCCCGCGATCTCACACAGCACGGTGTAGATCGGCGGTTTTTCACGTGATTTTTTGTTTCGATTCGCGGGATCAATATACATGCTCAAGGTTTCCTACTTAATCGGCGCATTCTGATTTTTCAGTCCCTTCGGATCCAAACGCTTGAACCAGTTGGCGAGCGATGGAGAAAGATTTTGGAGATGATTGTGCGCCACCGAGAAGACCGTGAGCTTTGTGAGATTGGTTATCGAATCCGGCAGAGTGGTTAAATCGTTATAGTTAAGCAATAAATCCTCAAGCTTGGTGCATTTGCCGATGGCCGGATCAACTGTTTTGAGGAGTGGACAAGAGCGTTTTTGAGAAGAATCCGGATAGATATTCCCGTCTCCATAGACGTGAAGCATCTTCAGTTCTGTCAAATCACCGATCGAACTTGTGAGGTTCGCAACTCCAATTTCCTGAAAATAGAGTTTTACGATTCGTCCACCTTCCACCACGGAAACATCGTCCACTTTTATATCCTTCAATCCGTTGGCATCTAAAATGGCGCGCACGGCCTTGGCATCCGGATGATCGGCAGGAATTTTCTCAGCACCGGGAAAGATTATTTTACTCAGCGGGCCAAGCTCTGCCTTGGGCGGCCAGGGCGCACGGAACGTATCACGCAGCATTAGTAAAAAACCCTTTGCCATCATGGTTGTCCCGGCTGGACAATGCGGATGCCCATCCGTTGGACCACTACTGTATTCAGGACAAAACGAAATTCCACACCGAAAATCATCATTCAAGATTTTCTCCATATCACAGAGGGGTGCCTTGCCTTTGTAGCGTGCCCGAATCAGTTCGTTATAGGCATGAAGAGCTTCGATCATCTTGACATTGCCAGCTGCAACACGCGGAATGCCTATCGCAATATGAATAAATCGCACATTCGGGAAATCAGCCTGCATTTTCTCCGTTTTCTTCGCAACATATTCATATTCATACAAGTTTTGGGGATGTTCAAAAATCCAAGCGGCATCCACGGTCTTGCCAAAACCATGTGGGGCTTCTCGAATCAAAGAGTCTAATTCATCCGTTTTATAAGACCATGGGGACGGGCTAACGGCAAAATGAACAAAATTGTATTGAGAAAAGACATCGGGTGGAATGTTGCTCAAAATTTCGTCTTTTCCCTTACGCCAATCCGGAGCAGCAAAAAGATGATATGAGGACATTATATCATATTTCTTGTTCTCTTTGGCGAGCTGTTTTAGGCCAGCAGCTAAACACAACGAATACGACTGGCCACCAAGGAGAATCTTCTTGCTCCGCAACATGTCCATGTCCGCGTCGGTGATGGTTGAGAACCGATCTTCGATAGCCTTGGCATCCACATAGGGGGTCGAGTCAGATTCTACAGCCGACGCCACTCGGAGGGTGCAAATTCCAACGACAGCGGCTGTCAAAAGAAGAAGTGGAAATCTCATGGAAATGATCCTTTTGTGGAATCGAGTTTTCATTAAGAATGATTTTGTTTCAATCAATCATGTGGCGGTGGCACGGCAGTTTTGGCGTCAACCAGAACGTCAAAACCTTGTTGGCGTGTTCCATGAATCGTTGCCGCATCAAATTTTCCTTTGGCTGATTCCCATTGCCAAGTGTCGGCAATCCCGGAACCGTTCACCGTGATGGTCGCTTTGTCGGGGCCACTGGGTGTAAAGGTCAATTTCAGATCCTGATGATGCCACGGATCGTAAATACTGACAAAGCGCAGGGCCTTCGCTTCGGCGCTGGCTTGTAGCTGCTGCCAGTCCAACTTTTTACCGGTCCAGGACGTCGCTGCTGCGGTTGAAACGTCAATAACCATTTTAAAGTTGGTGTCGGCCAAAAGCTGAAAATCGCAATGAGCTTTGTTTTGGCTCAACCGGTATTTTCTTTGCTCTTCCTCCACCGGCTCCAATTTTGCCCCTTGGACCAACCAGGTGATTTCGACTGGTTGTGGAGCGCGGACGTCATCGAGGATGAGGATGTAACCGCCTTTGACCCAGATGAAGTCGCGGCGAAACCGATCCAGGGCCGGTCGGCTTTTTTTCGTCTTGGCGTCGTCATAGGCACCATAAGAGCCCGCAGCTTCGCCTTCGGTCACGACCACCTCTCCTGCATCTTTATAGGCTGTGATGACGGCCATCTTGCTCACGTCAACTCTGTCCTCTTTCGCCCACGGCTCCCATTCCGCCCCATCGTGTCGCCAAGGCTCGGTTTGTCCGATTTTGTTGATCACAATGGTGTTGTAACTACTGGTGCGTCCCGAACCCCCGCGCTCGGTCTCCGCCAAATAATCGCCATCTCCGAAAATTACAAACATGTTGGCATTTGGCCAACTACCATGACTAAAATTCTGGGTCAGCGGTCCCAGCGCGGCCTTTGGCGCCGATTGCCTGAATGAGACGTAATGATAACCTCCCGGCGGTCCACATTTGATCGACGCCGCAACGGCATTATCTTGCCAGGATTCCCTCATGAAGCTGAGGCCCAGGTCCGGGTAAAAACCGGTGGTCGGTAAATTGGTGTAATGCCCGCCCTGGATTTTGGGATCGTCTGCGATCAGAAAAATCCAGGCTAACCCGCCGGCTTCAGAAAAAGGTCCTGAAATCTTTTTTAAACCCTGACGGATACCGTCCAGTTGATCCGCCTGTTTGAAATGCGCTGCAAACTTCAGGGTATAGGGTTGGTCATTGGCGGGTTGTTTGGGGTAATTAGCAGCGAAGAGCCTATCGGCCATACCAGGTGCCGTCGCCTGCAACATAAAGGTACTCGTATTGCGAATGAATGGCGCATCCAAATGGTGTGTTCCCAGACATTCATCCGCTACTTGGAGGGCCATGCCCGCTTCACAGAACGGCTGATCCCAAACACGTTGGCTGCCATCCGGCGCCAAACAACCTTCCAGAAAATCCATTTCCTTTTTCAGATTTCCCAGCATCCATTGTTCCTCCGGCTTGCCTTCTGCTGCCGCCAACGTTCCTATCGCCAATCCCATATCCATGGTCGAGCGATGATTGTACGCCATGTAAGCATTCCAATACTGACGACCAAGTCTGGTGCTACTGCCGGACATATATCCGCCGTAGTAGAGCGCCCGTTCATGTTCCCACAGGATCTGGCGGAATTGTTCACGAAAAACCGGATCCAGATCATTGTATAACCAGTCCCACGCGACTGCGGCTCCGGCCAGCATATATGCCGCGTGCGGATCGCTATTGACCGCGAATTGGACTGGGGCGTAAAAGTCGTTGTGCGGTGGCATCTTTTTCATGGTTGCCAGCACCTTCGCATAAGCTTCCGGCGTATTCTCAACGGTCGGTTCGCCTCCTGTGGCCCAATTGGCTGTTCCTGCCAGATTTTGCAAATATTCTTTGGCCCGAGCGAGAGAAGTTTTATCTCCGGTCAAAAGATAATGAAGGGCGACCGTTTGCATATTCGCCCGTCCTATTCCGTTAACGCCGTCAACCCAGCCATGGGGCCAAGGCGGGCAAATCTTCGGCGGGGCACAACTATTAAGGGCGGCTTGGAATTGTTTTCGGTAGTCTGCGGCGGCTTCACTGTTGTAATAGGCGCGTAGTTGCGGAAGCTGCTCGGCGGTCAGGAACAACCGGGGATGTTTGTTTTCCAGGCCAGGAAGAAGTTTCACCGGCTCGCCGGTTGCCGCCGGGTCTTTTTCGGGAAGCATGGGTAATGAATCGCGATCTACAGCCGCCATGGCTTTGGTTGTCACACCGGCCTTGGCTGGCGGACTCGCTAAGGTTGCCGTAATCTGAGCCGTCGCCCCGGCGCTGCTCTTCGGTTGATCCGCAGATGAAGGAACTTGTTGAGGCGATGGCGGAGGAGTTTGTTGAGCGACACCTCTCGGGTCCAAACGCTTGACCAAGTCGGTGACCGCTGGAGAAAGATTTTGGAGATGGTTGTCTCCGACCGAGAGTATCTTGAGATTTGTCAGCTTGCTAATCGAGTCCGGCAAAGTGGCCAGTTCATTGATGTTCAGCGCCAATACTTCGAGCTTGGCGCATTTGCCGATGGCCGGATCAACGGTTTTGAGGAGTGGGAGTTTCCATGGGGAACGAAATCCATAGACGAGAAGTTCCTTCAGTTCAGTCAAATCGCCGATAGAACTTGTAAGATTCTCAACGCCCATGCCCATAATATAGAGCTTTACGATTCGTCCGTTTTTCACAACGGATACATCTTCCACTTTTTTATTCGTCAATCCGTTGGCATCCAAAAGGGCGCGCACAGCTTTGGCATCCGGATGATCGGCATCAATTGGCTCGAGACTCTTCGGGGCATATTTCCTATCACCAGCCGTCACCGGGTCGAGTGGTTTCGGTGGCCATGGCGCGCGCAACGCATCGCGAACTGCCAGCAGAAATCCTTTGGCAGTCACAAGTTGACCTGATGGAACAGATGGATGCAGATTTATTTCATTGGGATCATTGGTAATGGATGCGCTGTATTTAGGGCATGTCCCATATCCATACCGAAAATTATCATTCAACATTTTTTGCAGATCCCACAGGGGAGCCTTCCCCTTGTAGCGCGCCCGCATCTCTTCGGCAAAGCCATGACTATCCATGTTCATCCAGTCCCATTTAACTCCATTTGGAACGGAGATTCCCGTAGTAAAAATAAATCGCACGTTCGGATAATCAGCCTGTAGTTTATCAAATTTCTTCGCATAATATTCAAAATCTTCCCGGCTGCAATTGGTATGTTCGACAATCAACGCGACATCCACCGTCTTGCCGAAACCAAATTTCTCTCCCCGGATCAAGGTGTCCATTTCATCATACCGAAGCTTATAGTTATGGACGTTAATATAAAAATGAACATAATTTCCTTTTGAATAGGTAAAGAACTCAGGAGGAAGTTTGCTTTCAGTCTTATCATCATAAGTAACCGCCTGAAAGTTGGGACTGAGAAATTCATATTTTTTGTCCTTTTGGGCGAGCAGTTTCAGGCCGGAATCCAGTATCGGCGTAAGCGACTGGCCGCCAAGAAGAATCTTCGTGCGCCGCAACATGGCCATGTCCTCGTCGGTGATAGTTGAGAATCGCTCTTCGATGGCCTTTGAATCCACATACATGGGCGCAGAATCGGATTCTTGGGCCGGCACTCCACGGAACGGATATGCCCCAAGGATAGCAACCAGGATAAGGAGAAAGGATTTTTTCATAAAAACGAACCTAATTGGGATTTTCCATTTGGTTTCTTGCAGAGGGGCGTCGTGGGGTGTTTAGCGAGTTTTCTTTTCGCACCACAGTTTTGCAAGCTCTTTTTATCCATCAACATCCAAGAAGGGAATTGCGCTTGGTCAACGGGGAAAATGCCTGATATCGCTCTCAATACGGTGCATCACACGCGGGGTCATCAAAATCCAATTCTTCTTCGCTGCATATCCAATAGGGTTTGTCATTGGGGCCGGTCCGGGAGATCGGGCGCAGGTTGCGAGAGGGTGTTTTCCAGGAATTGGTCATGCAGCGCACGGTAAACGCCGTTTTGCTCGACGAGCTGCGCATGGGTTCCGCGCTCGACGATCTCGCCGTGATCCAGGACTAGGATCATGTCTGCCTGGCGGATGGTGCTCAACCGGTGGGCGACGACGAAACTGGTGCGACCGCGCAGCAGGACGGCAAGGGCTTTTTGTAGCCGCGCTTCGGTGACGGCGTCGATGGAACTGGTCGCCTCGTCCAACAGGAGAATGCGCGGGTTCGCCAGGAAGGCCCGCGTGAAACAGACGAGTTGCCGCTGGCCCAGCGACAGCCCGCCTCCGGCTTCTCCCACCGGGGTTTGCAGGCCGCAGGGGAGCCGCTCGAACAGGTCCAGGAAATCCAGCGAGCGCACCGCTGCGACGACTTCCTCGTCCGTCGCCTCGGGCCGGGAGAAGCGGATGTTTTCCGCCACGGTACCGGTGAAAAGGAAGTTCTGCTGCTGGACGATGCCGAGCTGCCGCCGGAGCGACTGGGATTTGAGGCAGCGGATGTCGTGCCCGTCGATCAAGAGTTCGCCGCCGCTGTTCAAATACGATTTGGTAAGCAGATTGATGATCGAGCTTTTCCCGCTGCCGGTGTGTCCGACCAGCGCGATGGTTTGGCCCGGCTCGGCGACGAAGCTGATTCCGTGCAGGACGGGGCGTTCCGGGTCGTAGCCGAACTCAACATCGCGAAATTCCACCCGGCCCACGATGGGGGGCAGTTCCACCGCGTCCGCCGGGTCGGTCCAATCGGGTTTCGTGTCGAGCAGGCGGAAGACCCGCTCCGCGCCGACCATGGAGGTGAGGGCCTGGGTGTAACGCGTTCCGATGACGCGCCACGGTTCAAAGAACAAGTTCGAGAGGAAGAGGAATTGCACCACATTACCCAATGGGATGGAGTGATGCAGCACGCGGTAGCTTCCCACGGCGAGCAGGAGCGCGGTGAAGAGTTGGGTCTTGAGTTCCAGCAGCGGGAGGAAAGTCGCCGTGGTTCGGGCGGACACCATGACGTTGCGCGAATGGTTTTCAATCAGGTCGCGGAACAGTTCCGCATTGTGCTCCTCGCGTCCGAAGCCCTGCGTCACGCGGATGCCGTCCACGGACTCCGCGACGGTTGCCGCGATTTGGGAGAAGCTTTCCGACTGCCGCCGCTGGGCGTTGCTGAGGCGCGTTCGGAAGATTTTGTTCACGATCCACAGCACGGGCGCGATGGTGATCGCCACCAGGAAGAGTACCCAATCATTCAGGATAAGCAGGACAGCGGTGGACAATGCCTGCCCTGACTGCACGCAGCAGACGAAGACGATTTCCTGCACTCCCAGGCGGACGGCTTCGAGGTCGGTCGTCATCCGGTTGATGATGCGTCCGGCGTCCATTCGTTGGAAGAAGCTGGCGTTCATCTCCTGGAGATGCGCGAACATGGCGTTCCGCAAATCGCGGATCACCGCTTCGCCGAGTTCCAGTGCCCACAGGATTCGGTATCGAAAAGCCGCCTGCACAACAAATGCCAGGGCGGCAAACCCGAGCGTGCCGAGGACGGTTCCTTTGACATTGTGCGCTGCGATGGGACCGGTGATCACCTTGCCGAAGGCCCACATCACTGACGAAAGCAGCAGGGAGCGAAGTATCACCGCTCCGATGAGCCGGTTGCGAATCTTTGCGTAAGGTCGGGCGTACGTAAACACTCTGCGCAGGAGTTTGAAGAACTCCACCGGCTTGAGCGTTTCGGCTTTTTCGCTGAAGCGGTGCCGGACAGTGAGGACCGTTTTGGCTGTGCTCATCGGGCGGCGAGATTGTTGAGAGGCGCGACGGGCAGCCTCTTTGTTCCTGGGTTTGCGGGCTCCAGCGTTGTCTTGAGTGCCGCAGCGTAGAGGCCCGGACGAGCCATCAGTTCGTCATGGGTGCCGATCTGGGCTATGCGCCCCATGTCGAGCACGACGATGAAGTCCGCCCGCCGCAACAAGCTGAAGCGTTGTGCGACCATGAAGGTTGTGCGCCCGCTCATTGCGGAATCCATTGCCTCCATGATCTCGTGCTCGGTGCCGGGATCCAGCGCTGCCGTTGGATCGTCCAGCAGCAAAATCGTCGGCTCCAGCAGAAGCGCGCGGGCGATTGCCAGGCGTTGGCGTTGGCCGCCGGAAAGCCCCACGCCTCCGCCGCCCCCAAGCACCGTGTCGTAGCCATCAGGCAGATCGACGATAAATTCATGCGCTGCGGCAACGCGCGACGCCCGTTCGATCTGCTCCCGGGTCGCTTCCGGATGCCCGAACGCGATGTTCGCCGCGACCGTGTTGCAGAAAAGAAAGCTCTCTTGGAAAACCATCCCCACGTTGCTCCGGAGGCCGTCCAACTCCAGATCGCGCGAGTCCTGACCGTCAAATAGAATGCGGCCCTCCGTCGGGTCGTAGAAGCGTGGAATCAAGCTCATGAGCACGCTTTTTCCAGCGCCCGTCGCTCCGAAGATCGCCACGCTCTGGCCCGGTTTGACCTCGAAACTGATATTGGAAACAAGCGGGCCTTGCCCTTGGTCAAACCCGACGTTTTCAAAACGCACATGGCCCTTCAAACGGGTGACAGGCAACGCTTCCGGGCGGCTTGCGACTTCGGGATCTGTGTCCAGCACCTCGAAGACGCGGCGTGCGCCGGTGAGGCTTTCCTGCAAAGAGTTGGCGATGGTGGCGATGTTGGAAATCTGTCCCGCGAATTGTTGCAGGATGGTAGCGAACGCGACCAAGCCCGTGCCCAGTGGCAGTTTGCCTTGGATGACGAGCATTCCGCCGTACCCCAGCAGCACGATGAGATTCACCTGACTCAGAAATCCGATGGTCGGCGTGAAGATCGAGATTTTTTGGAAGATCCAGCGCTTCTGTTCGCGCACCGCTTCGTTGGTCTGGCGGAAGCGCTCCATTTCGTCGGGTTCGCGGGCAAAGGCTTTCACCACCTGCATCCCCTTGATGTTTTCCGCGAGCCGCTGTACCACGACGCGCGGTTTGAGAAAAAGTGACAAAGGTTTGAGAACTTTCCCTGAATCACCCGCCGCCGGTACCAGTACCAACAGCGTCATTGCAGCCGCTCTGCATCGCCTCTGCAAGCCTCAACTTTTGATGGGATCGCGCCCGCCCAGCAGCTCTCCCGTCGTCTCGTTATAGATCGCCCCGCCTGCCTTTCCGGCGTAAGGCCAAAACTGAACCGCATTCCAAGTTCCCTCACTAATCCCAAGGGCTAAAGTCCAATCCTCGGGCACGGGGGCCATCATATCGCGGCGCTCATCGGGATCGGTGGGGATGTCCCCCGAGTAATGGATCACCATCTCAATCCGGGCATAGACGAGAAAACCCAAAACATCGCTGCCATCCATTTTCGCGGCGATGTAGCCAACATAAAACATTTTGGAAAAAGCGCTGTAACGCCACCTCGGCTCTCCATACCCACCCATTTCGCCCGTTGGCCCCATGAGCGACGGGCCTCCATCCGAACTTCCGAAATGGAGGATGATGTCCATGGAATCGCCGCTCCCGCCGAAAAGACCGGTTCCAACGCTGATACTCCCGTTGACAACGGCCGTTGGATAGTAAGTGCCATTGTCAGGGTTGAAACCCATCCGAATCGTGGGCTTCAGTTTTCCGGTGGTGGGGTCGGTCTGTATCCAATCCGCAGGATCAAACCACATGCCACTAAACGAAAAAAAGTCATCTCCTAAATCCGGGCGGGCACCCGTTGGCAGCATCGCCCCAAATCCGCCGTCCACCGCCAGAAACCGCTCATCCGCCGCAGAACGAGCCAGCGGGGACGGAGCAGCCGAAAAATTCACGGAAAGGTCGTCATAGCCAGACCGCGACAAAGTGCCCGTGATTGCGAAGGGCGAATCCGTGAAAGTAAATTGCCTCGCCCGCCAGAACAGTTTAATCGTGGGGTCTCTTGGCAGGCCCATCCCGCCGCTGGCGACCCCCACCGGAAACGGGAACCCGTTGAACCCCGGCCCTCCGAACATGACCCTTTGCGGCGTGCTCATACTAGGAAGGAATTGGCACCGGCACCGGGTTGCGCTCGAACGTGAAGAAATACGACCAGCACAGCGCCCCGTTCACGACCGTCAGGTAGCGCGTGAAATTGACGTTCGTCGTCTGCACTGGCGTCACCGATACCACCCCACCCGACACGCTGTAGCGCAGCAGCTCCACATTCAGCAGCGTCGCGGAATCCGTCACCGTTGACATGCTGCCCGCGTTCAGCGTCGCCGCCGTGCATTCCCCGCTCGCGTCCACCGTGCAAGCCGCCCACACGCTCCCGTTCCCGCTCACCGCCCCCGACGACCACCAATGCCCCGCCGTCGCGTTCGAGGGCACGATCCCGTTCACGCTTCCCGGCCATACCTGGAGCCCGATCCCCGCGCCATAAGCACTCGCGTCCCGGCCCTGCCACGGGTTGGGCACGCCCTGCGGCGTCGGCGGCGTGGTCGGCGTCCCGCCCCCCGGCGTCCAGCCCGAGCCGCCCGTCGCAGCGCTGGCACTCGCGGCACCCGTCGCCCGTTCCGCCGTGCGGTAACTCGGCTGCGTGCGCCGCAACCCACGGATCAGCTCCAGCACGTCTTGCGGGCTCAAATGCTCAGGCGGCCCGAAATGGATCGTCGTCCGCCCAGCCGCCGCCTCAAAATCCACCTCCTGCACCACCGCATTCATTGTGGACCATGCCGCGCGCGCCCCGGCCCCGTTCAGGTTGAACGTGTTCCCCAGCCCGATCCACCGGCTCACCTCCGCTTCCACCGTCGAAAAGCTCCCCTCGTAATGCAGCGTCGCCAGCGCATCGTAAAAATTGTTCGCCAGCCCGCCCTCCCCGGTCGGCGGCATCGGCTCGCTTCCCCCCGCGCTCGTCACCACCTGGTAAACCTGCGTCACCGCGTTCGTCGCCGTCACCGACGCGTATTTCCAAAGCACATTCGAGAGCAACGGATCGGGCGAGTCCATGTTGAACCATGCCCGGATCAACCGCGCCTGGTCGGGCGTGTAATGGACGCTCAAGCTCGTCGGATCGATGCTCAGCTTCACCGCCACCGTCATCTTCGCCGCTTTCAACTCCGTGTAAGCCGCCTGCATCCAATCCGTGATCGACCCGCGCACCAGTTCGTTGGGCAGATCGGCCAGGCCCCACGCCGGGAGATTGTCGCCGTTCGCGTCCACTTGCCCCGCGTCCAGCGTCCCCACCCACGACCCGTCGATCACCTCCAGATCGTCGATATTCAAGCTCGCCAGCCACGCGTCCCGCTTGCGCCACCAGAGCAGGATCGTCGAGGCGTCCGCCCCGGTCCCAGGCAGCGAACGCGTCACCACCGGCTGGCTCTGGCTCGTCCCGTCCTGCCCCGCCAGCTCCAGCATTAAGACCAGCGCCTTGGGCGTCTGCGGATTGCTCGACGCCGGCCACGTATCCACCGCCGTCCCGCCCCACACCTTCCCCCCGAACAGCGCGTTCTGGTCGTACACCAGCGTCACGCTCGGCACCTGCAAATCGTGCCGCGCGCAAATCTCCAGGCTCTCGGAGATGTCGGAGACCATCGGCACGCTCACGGCCGTCAGCGCGGCCCTCTGTACTATAGAGAGCGTCGGCGGCGTTGTGGAATAGTCGAACCACGCCACCGCGTCCGGCGTCCAGCGCAGCATATTCTTCACCACCTCCGCGCACGAAAGCGCCTTCCCCTCCTGCGTCGGCGCATACACCCCCGCCAAAATCGTCCCGATCTGGAACGGAGCCCCGGCCCCGACCGCATACTCCAGCGCCTCGCGGATCACCGCCCCCGTCGTCAACGGATTCCCCAGCATGTCCTCGCCCAGCACGTAAATCGGCCGCTTCTCCGTAATCGTCGCAGGCGCGTCCCCCGTCCCGAACGCCGGGTTGCGGATCGACCAGCTCTGCATGAAAACCGTATTCTCCAGCCAAGCCCAAGGCCCCTCGACCAGGTAGCTGTGCCCCTCGCTCGTTCCCTTGATCGCCGCCTGCGGATCGCGCAGCACCCCGCCCAGAAACACCCGCGCGCCGTCCTTAAAAATCTCCACCATGGTGCCGACGGGAAACAGCGGGTCCGCCGTCGCATCCGCCAGCGCAAACCCAAACTTCGCCGTATCAGAGACCAGGCTCTTGAACGAGAGCCCAAAATCCTCGATCCCCACGCTCTCAGCGGCCACGGCCACCGGCACGCCCGCCCCGCCCTTGATCGTCCAGCCTGGAAGCGTGTCTGGCATAATCAGTATTGCGTGCCCTTGATCGTCGCTTCAAGTTGCTGGAGTTTTCGCGCCTGCTCTTCCGCTAGTTTTTTTAGCTCCAAGTTGCGCATCTCCTGCGCCTTCGCAAACCGCAGCATCGCATCCGTCAACGCGTGGACCGCCGCCCCATTTTCCGGGTTCTTTTCCACCGCATCCGCCGCCTTGTTTACTGCCACCGATACTGCCCCGAAATCCTGCCCAGCCAAACTCTTGGCGTTGCCCGCCGCGTCCCGCCGCCTGCGCTCCAACTCCTCCTCCGCAGGGTTCTGCGCCTTCTTTTGGATCTGCTCTATCTTCACCTGCGTCTGTGCCGCTTCCAGTCCCAACCGCGAACCATGCACATCCTTGTCCGCTTGCGAAGCGTTCTCCCCAACACCCATCGCCGCCCGCTTCGCCTTGTCCAGTTCCAGCTCCGCCCGAATCTTCTCTTCCGGCGTCGTCGCCAATACCTTGTTGCGCTCGGCATCCAACACCCCCTTTTGCAGCCTCTTTTGGTCTTCCGCATACGCCGCATCCTTCGTCGCCCTTGCCGCTGCCACCGCGGCCTGTTTCTGCGCCGTCTGCTCTCTCTCTGCGCGCGCCACTTCCTTTTCCGCCAATAGCTTTTTCTGGTCGTTGACTTCCTTTTGCAGCGCCGCCAGTTCCTTGGCCACCTTGTTGAAATCCCCCTGCGCAGTCCCCTGATCTTTTGCCGCGTCGTCCGCCGCTTTCTGCTTTTCCGCCAGACCTTCAATTTCCTTTTTAAGAGCGCTCGCAGCGTAAGACCTTTCAAGCATCATATCTATCTGCTTTAGCATGTGCTCATCAGCGGGCGACGCCTTGCCACTGCCCACCCTGTCTTGATACATTTTCAATTTACTCTCCAGACCGGGAATCATCGCCTCCAGATTGGCAATATCCTTTTCACTGGACTTGAATACCGGGGCCGCACCCTTGTTTTTACGATTGATCTCTTCGTGACCCTCAAGTTCCTCCAATTCCATTTCCTTGCTGTGCGGGAAATCTCCACCGCTCGCTTTTTCGTTCCGCAGCTTCTTTAATTTGTCCGCTTCCAGTTGCTGGTCGCTCTTCACACCCGCTCCTCTGGCGGTTCCCTTCATCCGCTCCAAATGCTCGGCCAGCGCCACCGCAGCGGGCTGTTGCGCCGTCGCCGCGTCCCACGTCTTCGCCAGTTCGGCGGCCTTCGCATTTAACTGGGCCTGCCGGTCTTCGAGCTGTTTTTCCTCCGCTTTGGCGATCTCCTCCGCCGTGGCGTGTTTCGCCTTCATCCGGTCGATCTCGAACTGCCCCTTGATCTCCGCTTGCTTCACCGGATCGCCCTTTGCCCCAGCCACCGCGTCCATCTCCCTGCGCTCCGAATCTGCGAGATAGGCCGCCAACTGCGCCTGGGCGATCTCCTTTTGGAGGTGCAACTGCTTTTCGCTCGCCGCGTTCCAAGTCTTGTAGCTCTCCACCACGCCCTCGATCTGCGCCTTGAGACCGTCGTAGCGCGCCTGCTCGGCGTCCGCTTTCATCTTGTTGAGCGCCCGTTCGTTGGCAGCTTCGAGCGCCTTTAGATCCTGCTCAATCGCGTCCCGCGCGTCCGCAGATTTCTTGATCCACACGCCGATGGCGATCGCCACCACGCCGATGGCCGTCGCGAACTGCACCATCGGATTGGAGATCAGCAGCCCGAACAAACTCTTCAGGCTCATCGCCCAGCGGATCAGGCTCATGTGCCCACCTTCCATCGCCGTCTCCACGCCGTGGGCGGCGTGCGCCATGTGCCGCAGGCTCGGCACCGCGTGACCGCCTGCCTCGCCGACTTGCGCTTGCGCGGCGGCCATCGCCTCGATTTCCGGCGTGGCAACCGCCGCAGCCGTTCCGACCTGTTCTGTGGACGACGCCATGCCGTCCATTTCCGGAGCTGCGGTCGCCGCTTCCGTCCCGGCTTCTTTAGTCGCCTCCGCCGTCGCTTCGATCTCCGTGCGCGCCTCTTTCAGCGCCGCCCCATCGAAATGGGTCGTTACGTTTACCTCTAGCTGATTATCGTTCTCTTCGGCCATGGCGTGTTTTTCCGCGTCTCCCTGTCACCGCGTATTATCTTATTCGACCGGCTTCGGAATGGCCGCTTTGATCTCCAGGCGTTTTGCGAGGATGGCGGATTTCTGGACTGCGCCCGCCGCTTCGATTACCGGATCGGATGAAGCGAGCTTTGTTTCCGCATCGGCCAGGTCAAAGACCGAGGCTTCCGCGTCGTAGCGTTTCGCGCGGGCTTCCTGGCATTCTTTCAAGAGGGAAGCATACGTCGGCATTGGTGCCTCCCGGTGCGTCTCGGGGCCGTGTTGTTTTGACACGACGAGTTTGCGCCATCCGAGATCGAGCACTGCGGAGACGATAAATCCCGAGCCGTGCGGCCCGGTGTAAATGTCAGTCCGTAGGGTCGTCTTGTCATCGAGAGATCGGGGCGCAACGGGCGCAGGAGTTGCCAAGGCGAGCGTTGTTTGAAAGGCGGCTTCGACCGCCGCGCTGATTTGAGTGAGGGTCAATGGGTTCATGCTGGATATGTGAGGCCGTTGCCGCCGTTGCGGATTGTTTCGTCTTCTTCATCAGAGAGTTCCCGGAGCCAAACGCCCATTTCGCAGATTTCACCCACGAATGGCGCTCCGTTTCCGGCATTGCCGGAGATTTCAGTTGGCGTGGGATTAGTTGCGCCAGAATATGTTCCGGAGGCGACCGTCTCGCCATCGATGCGCACTTGGAAATTACTCCCATCGCCTTTGCAAACGACGAATGTCCACTGATCCGAAGGGATTGCGCCCGCGTTCAACGTATCTCCGCTGCCCGCGTTGACGCTTATGGAACCTGTGTTGGACACACCGAGCGAGATAAAGTCTCCATACTCGGAAAAGAAGATGTTGTAAGTCCCGGCATTGCTGGAATTCGGCTTCACCCAGCCAGCGATGGTAAACGCATCGCTCACGCCGATGATGGGCGTTGCAGCCAAGAGATAATTACTCCCGCTGAAACTCGCCGCTCCAGTGATTTTTCCCGCCGCCAATCCCACGCCGTTGTTGTCCGTCAAATCGTTGCCGTTGCCCGTCGCATCCACGCGCGTGCCATCAGCCTCGTTCATGCGCCAATAGGCAATCGCCCCCAATGGGAACGGGCTAAACTCCAGTGCCAAGCTTGCCGCGCTGAAAGCGGGAAGCCCCGCACCGTTTGAATTCTCCGCAATCACCGAAACACGAAGATATTTTCCATTATCTCCGCTTACAGGGATGTAGCTGTTTGCTGTCGCTCCACCAATGTCAGTCCATCCGGTCGCTCCATCGTCGGATACTTGCCACTGATAAGCGTAGCTAGTAGGCGCTCCCGTCCAGACGCCGGGAGTAGCTGTGGCAGATGCCCCTATCCAATGCGCGGATACAGTAGGATTAGACAGCAAATGCGGCTTCGTCCCCGACTCCAGGATTCTCCAGCCAGTCGTCGCATCGATATAGAGCAGGATGAGCGCTGTTCCCTGTGCGGAGTTCACAAATTCCACCGCGACACCGTCAAATTTGTTGCCGATGAAGGTGACCGGATTTGTGTTCCAAGTTCCCCTGGCATCCGCGAATGGGATCGACGTTCCAGCGTCCGGAGCGACGGGAAGCGTCACCACAATTGGCCCGGCAGTCGTATCGAGCGCATACGGTTGAAAGCCAACGGCCACGAAGTCTGCCGTCTTGAGGGAGTAACCGGCGTTTGCGGCATTTGCACCTATCGCCGCATATAAACCGTCCGCCTGCGCCCTCGTCAAAAACACCGGCGCATAAGGAGCGATTCCCGAAGGCGGTACCGGCAACGGAGACGGCGGCTGATCCGGAGCCGTCACCGGCACCGAAGCGGGCGCGGGAGGCGGCTCAGGCGTCACGACGGGCGCAACGGACGGCGCGGGCGGCGGGTCGGATGAATCGCCAACGCCTGGCAGCGTGAGAACGCCGGGGGCATCGGGCGGGCTTGGCGGGGAAAGGGGAATAACAGAAGTGCTCATAGTAATATCAGACGGATGGGGTGACGGTGATTTGTCCCGCGCGGATTTGGTAGTGTGCCTTGAACAGTTGCGCATCGACGCGCATCTGCGGGTTGCCCCGCGCGAGGCAGGCATTGGCCAACGTGATCACGGTGGTGCCGCCGCCCGCCGCGTTGACGGTGAGGACGCAATCCGCCGCAACGGACGGCAGCGCGGCCACGTGGCTGTACTTAAAGATGCGTGCGCTCGCCGCATCCTCAAATCGCTTCACGCGCGAAAACGTAAGCGTGCAGCTCCTGTTTCCGCGCGGGATGCGCAGGGAGAATGCCGCCCTCAAGAGGTTCACCTCCTGGATCACCTGATCGGGGACAAGCTGCGGCTCGTTCTCCGTGAAATCGGTGAAGTCGAGCAGCGTCACTCCCCCGAGGACGATCTGGTATGCGGCGGCAAACATGAGGGCGGCGACGGTTAGGCGAGCGAGAGATTGCCGCTCTGCAGAGCGCTGTAGAGCACCTTGGCGTCGAACTGCGCGACGATGAGCTTGTTCTCCATCTTCTGCGCCTTGAACATGCCGGACACATACACGTCGAACACGTTGCGCTGCGCGTCCCCCTGGTCGTATTGCTGGCACTTGAGCCAGCCGCGAATCTGACCCGAGCCGGTGCCCGGCTGGTAATCGTCCGTAATCGCGCCGCCCGCGAGCAGCAGCGACTCGAAGAAGAGTTCGCTTACGTTGGTGAGCGAGAACGAAAGGTCCAGCGCGGTGCCCGTCACGACGACATCCGTGCGGCGGTAAGCGCCGGGCGTCGGTTCCATCACGTCCTGTTCGGTGACTTTCGGCGTCGGGGTGAAATCGACGCAGCCGCCAAGGCTCGCCCAATGGGTGTAGGGCGGCGCTTCCTCCACGTCGGGTTTCCACGCCTGGGAAACGGTGTGAGCGGCGGGAGCGACTCCGATGACGGTGCCTTCGCGAGCGAAGAACAACTGGCTGCCAATGACTAATTTTCTGAGGTTCATATTTTGGTTTTCTCGGTTGGTTTGGATGAGCCGGGAACCCCGGCAGTTGATTGAAAAAAGACTAGGTTCCAAGCGCGCGGGGAACGCCCTCCGCCTTGGTTTGGAAAAGGCAGCGAACCACCTTATATCCGCCATCGGCATCCTCGCGCGTGGTCGCATCCACGATGCCAGGCTTGCGGCTGAACACGCGATACGGGTTGACCATCGGCAGCGGCCAATGCTTGAGCGCCGCCATCACCCGGTCGGCGATGTGCCAGGCGTGCAGGCCCGTGCCGGTTCCAGGAGGATTGCTCGCCGGCGTCGTCTGGTTGCCTTCCACGAATTCGGCGATCTCCACCAAAAACTCGACCGGGTCATACATGAGGCTGCTGTCCTGGTTCTCCACCGGAACCGCCTTTTCAACCAGCACCGTCACGGCCACATTCAGCCGTGCCGTCGCCGCTTGGATTTGCGAAATCAGATCTCCGTCGCTCACGCCGACAATTGCCGATAATACCGTATCGTCCGGTTCCGTTACCGTGAGGGCCGCAAGATCGGGAAACGCGCGCAACCGCGCCACAACCAAGTCAGCGATCAATGCCAGGTCAGGCTTCACAATAGGCGCGCTCATAGTCCCATCGCCTCCTTTACCGCTTTCATTTCCCGCGCGATCGCGCGGCTGAACGTCGCCGCGTTGTCCGCCACGCCGTGCCCTATCGGAGCCCGCGCCGGAATGTGAATTTCGTAACTGCCGCCGCCCGCGTATGCCACCTCGCGAACTCGCGAGTCGGCGTGCGTCTTGTTCGCGAAGATGGCCAGGTTGCCGTTGCGCAGCAGCTCCCCGTTGCGATCCGTGCGCAGCCGCACCTTGCCAGGCTTCACCGTGCGCTTGATCACGCCGCCATATTCATGGATGCGCGCATACTTCACACGCGTTCCGATCGCACCCGTTACGGTGTTCTCGTCGATGATTCTGGGAGGAGAGGTGCGCAGTGATTCGAAATACTGGCTCGACACCTGACCCAGCCGCCCTTCGGCTACCGGATATGGCCCTTTGCCCGAAAGCCGTTTTTCCTTGATGTCGCTAACCGTATAATCCAACGCCTTATCCATCCCGCGCCGGATGCCTTCGAGCACCTCCGCAGGCAGCGTCTCAAAGCGCTTCAGGAACGCGAGCGATCCCGGAGTCAACTCAATCTGGATGACAGCGGCGGAGTTCATAGTCCGTCTCCCTCCTTCCATTCCGGTATCACCGAAAGCGCCACACAGTGGCAGTTGATCGTGTTCTCCGGGCTTCCCATCTCATCGCCCGGAAACATCAGCTCTTCCCCGCCAACCATGAACGGCTCGTCAATCGGCACCATCTGATTGTCCGGATCGTCTTCCGCCTCCGCATGCGCATCGCGCACGGTCGGCAAGTGGCTTGTGAGCCACCGCTTGAACTCAATGCCCGCCGCGCCCATCGCCTCCTGGCGACCGAAGCCGTATGCCGCGCCCGTTTCCGTGCTGGCGATCGTGGTCGCACGGCCTTGGCTGATCTCCTCAAACTTCCCGGAAATCCGCTTGGCCATTTCGGAGATGGTCTCGCCCTTGTCGAGCCCGGCCTTGACTTCGTTCTCAATCGCCTGGTGAACCTCGTCGGCCACCCCCTTCAAAAGATTCTTGCGCCGGTCCAGAAACTCGATTGCCTTTGGATCTGGCATTTCAAACGGATCGTCTCTTCCGATCTCTGCGAAAAGCTCTTTGCCAGCCGTTTGCAATGCCTTTGCAGATTCCCCGCGAACCGCCGCCAACAGGCCGTCCGCGAACTCGCCCCGGTTGAATACCAGGTCTGCCGCAACGCCACCGCCCGCGTTCGCACTTTGGGTCGGATTTGCATGGCTGTGCAAATAGTTCTCCACCTTTTTGAGCGTCTCGTGTTTTGCGTAATCGAGATGCCGGTCAATAGCCTTTTGAAACGCAGCGATTACCGGCTTGCGCTTGGCAAAGTGTGCCATCGCGAGCTTGTTCTTTCCGGCGCGGCCAAGGCTCGCGTTCATCGTGCATTCCAAGCCGACGACACGCTTTTCGAGCGTGAAGCGCAGACTCACGGGAAGGAGCGGCAACGAGCGGCGGGCCGCTTCGCAAGCGCAATGGACGATCTTGCTCATAGTCCGCTGCACCTCCCGTGCCCCGTCTGACGCCGGGGAACATTCACCGACGCAATGGAACTGCTTTCCTGCATTTCCGCGCTGCCAGCCGGGCTGTCCGGCTTTTCCACGGCGATGCCTTTGTCGGAGATCCTCAACAGGTCGCTGTTGTCGTTTTTCTTCGTCTCCACCTGGTCCGGAGTCAGCCGCATCCGGATGCGCTCCATCAACGAAAAGATCGCCAGGCGCATTGTCAGTTCGCGCAGGCTGTTGGGCACCTTGGTCGGATCTGCGTCCAGGGCGTTGCCAGAACTAGCCGCCCTCCGGACGCGCGCCGTCGCTCCGGCGATCGCTTCGTCCACGGGAGAAATCGCGCCGACGGCAATCGCGCGCGCAGAGTTCACGATGGTGCCGTGTCCGGCTGCTTTCAGGTGATCCTCTGTGATGGTAATCCAGTTTGGCATAAGCGGTTTTTTCTTGGAGGTCTCATGACCGCCGCGTCGCTGGGACGCGGCGGATGGATGAAACATCCTGTGAACTCTTAGGCATTCGCGATGGTCAACACGCGAACCCCGAGGGTGGAAGCGCAGAAGAGCAGCTCGTAGTGTTCGACCACGATCTCCCACTTCTTCACGTTGATCTGGCGGATATAGACCGCATACCGACTCCCATTCTGGCAGGTCACCCATGCCAGCTTGAAGTTGGTCGCGTCTTCGGCATCGACCCCGGCCTGCCCTGTCAGCATCAGCATCCGGCTGCCGACGATGGACTGCTTGGTCGCGCCCGTCTGGTAACGCCCGGTGTCGAGCATCGTGCCCATGCCCAGGAACGCGCCCACACCCGCGACATCGCGGTTAAGCATCGCAGCCGCCGCGAACTGGTTGGCTCCGCCAGTCCCGCTCATCATCGCCAATCCCGTCAAGCGAGCCTGCCAGGCAGGTTCGCCAATCAGGAGCCGGTTCGGTGCGATGCCGCTCTGGTCGCCGCTCAACACGCGCTGCGCGTTGAGGTCGATGTCGGGAAGCACCGTGCTGGCGGTCTTCCACGTCAGCGTTTGCGCCACGCCGCTGGCGACGGCCAGTGCCACCGCGCGCCGAGCCTGGTTGCGCTTGATGCGCGCCAGGAGCTTTCCGGTGTAGCGCTGTTGCCAGATCGGATCGTTCTTGATCCGGTCCCAATCGAGTTCGATGCGCAGACCCCGGTTAGCAACCCGGCGCTGGGCCTTCGATTGCGTGTAATCGACGGTCTTGAAATCCGCGTTGATGGCGCGCAGATCGTCGTTGGCCCCGTCGCTCAGGAATTCCTCGGCGTTGTTAAACGCGAGATGCTCGAACAGCTCTCCCGGCGCGGGGAAGTTCGGCGCGATGAACTCGACCAGCGCGTCGTAGCCCTCGGGGTCGCTCCAGCCGGTGGCGTAGTTCGTCATCGGTTCGGAGAGATGCGTGGAGCCGAACAGCTCGTCGTTGGCGGTGGTGATGCGGCCATGCTGCCAGTCGCCGCTTTCGCGGCTGGGCAGGCGGCTGCTTTGGAAGAGTGCGTTGGCGAGCGCCCCGTTCGCGGTCCGCGAATCGAAACTGATGCCGGTCACTGGAATTGCGTTTTCGAGAATTTTCATCTGTTGAATTTTCTAATGTTGTTGTTGACGTTGACGTTTCGATTCAGAGGCTAGGCGGCGAGGATTTTGATGTGCGCCCCTGTGGCGAGCGCCCCCGCGATCGCGACCAGGTCAGCCTTGCACGCGTTGGCGAGCGCCTCGCTGGTTGCGAGGTCCACCGCCGCCGTAGTGGCAGGGGCGGTCAGGGCCGCAAGCACAATGACTTTCGTGGGCTCCTGGGTGATGGCTTCGACGTAGTAAAACGTATCGTCGCTCTGCACCGCCGCGCCCTTCGTGCGCCCGATTTTCCAGTAAGTGCCGGCAACGGTTGGCTCGCCCTGCACCTTGCCGCCGGCAGCCTGGTAGATGTCCAGGTTGTCCGCGAGCGCGCCCACGGAAATAAACCGCTTGGTGCCCACCGATCCGCCCAGGAAATGGACGTTGATCGGCTGCTCCGCCGCGCTCGGCATGTCGTCGGTTAAGCCAACGGCGAGATCCGCCGCGCCTGCTGGCGTGATGTGATCGTCGTCGCTGCCGATTTTTACGATCAGATGGCGCGACCCGTGCGCGCCGTCCGATAGCTTGGTGGTCGCACAGGCGTGACGCCCGACGGTCGTCTCCCCGTTCGCGGTGCAGAATTGCTGGCGCAATCCCGACACGAACAAGGCACAGATAAGAAACAAGAGTTTGTTCATATGCTTGGATATTTGAATAATAATTTTGTTGGTTGTGTTTGCGTTGCGGATTACTTGGCGGCTTTCTTCGCGGCCTGTTGTTCGTCGTGTTTTTTCTGCGCGATCGCGGCCTGCACGGCCTGCTTCACGTCGAGACCGGCGCGGACACGCCAGATCACGTCTTTCTTGTCGAGTCCCGAAGGCAGTTCGAGCCCGCCGAGATCCAGTTCATTGGATTCGACCGGCTTGCTTGCCGCCGTCTTTGCGGTTTCGAGTTTTTCGAGCAGCTCGGCGTTTTGCGCCTTGAGTGCTTCCATTTCAGTGCGCAGCGCCTCTACGTCTTCGGTGAGGGTGTTGGCGGTGCAATGCTTCGACCGGGAGAGCCCGGCCACGCTCAAGAGGATCAGTGCGATTTTCTTCATGATGATTTGCTTGGTGTTGGTTGGTGTGATTTTTAGCTGTGCTGGGTTAGGCCGTCTTTTTGGTGGGGTCGTCCATGGCGTCGAAGAGCGCTTTGTATTGCGGATCGGCTTGTACCTTCGCAAATGCCTCATCGCGCGTGCAGGCTTCGTCCTTCATCCGTTTGCCGATGGCCGTGTCCAGGGCCGAGGCGCGGGCGTTGGCCGTGGAGAGGTCGATCCGGTTGCCGTTAATCTCGACGTGCTGCGTGTTCATCGCCTTGCGAGTCGCCAATTCCTTTACGGTATCAGCTGCGTTGGCGGTGACTTTGCCCTCGAACGTCCCGCGTTCGGCGGGGGTGATCGCCCCACGCGCTTCGGCGAAGTCGAGCATGGCTTTCACCAGCGCTGCATTGGCCGTCTTAAACGTTTCGTTCGTGGTTTTAAGCGTGTCGCGTTCGCCGGTGATCGTGGAGATCGTGGCGTTGGCGGTGGTGAGCTTGCCGTTGGCATCGCCGAACTTCGCCTCAAAGTCCGCCTTTGCGGCGTTCGCGGTTTGAACCGCGTTGGCCGTGGTTTGCAGGGCTTTGACGCCCTCGTGAATCTGATCGTCGGTCGCGGTTGCGGCCAATCCGAGCAGCGTGATGAGTTTATTTTTCATGATGTTGTCTTGTTGGTTTTCTGCCTCGGATTGTGAGGCGAGAGTGGCGTTTTGCGTCCACGCTGGGACGCTGGAAATATTCGGTGTGGCGACGAGCCCTATGGACTCGAGTAACTCGGGATGCACCGTAAGCGGGGTGCCAGCGGGCGGGTTGTGCCACCAGAGCGGCGACGGATAAAGCGGGCCGCGCGTCCGACGCTCCAGCCCCTTCGCATTCCAAGTCACGCGGCCTTCGAGCCCGTTTGCCGTCGCGCGCAGATCGGTGGTTTCCGCAAGCAACTTGGCCACGGGCCATCGATTCTGGTCCGTCTCCGGATGCCCGTCCCAGATCGGCGCGGAGGTCTTTGCGCCGAGCCCGTGCCACAGGTTCTTGAAGATTCGCGCCGCGCGGCCCGTCAGCGAGTTCCAGGTCTTGACCACCTCGTCGGCTTCCTTTGTCCCGAACACCTGGGTGTAAGTGCCGTCCGGCGAAGGGAAGTTTCCATAGGGCGAAATCAACGCCCAGTCGCCATCGGCGATGGTGGTGATGTCGGCTGCGTTGGCGGAAAGGAAAGCCGAGAGCCGCATTTCGGGCGCGGGGATTATGGAGGATTGGAGAAGTTTCATACTTTGAGCAAAAACTTGGTCCGATTGATGAGCGCCTGCATTTCGTCCAGGATCTTGGAGAGGTCGTTATCGACGCCCTCGCGCAACTGCGCCACCGTGGATAGTCCGACAGCCATCAGCGCGCCCAGGTCGGCATTTGCCGTAATTGCGATCGCCTGATCTGCCGGAAAATCCGTGTTGCCTTCGTGCCCCATGTCCACCTCGGCGAACTCGTCGAGAAACCCGTCCATGCCGTCATACAGATCGCCAAGCACCCGGTGAGTGTTGGTGAGGGTGTCCGCCTGCCAGTGCGCCAGCCTCACATTGGAGAGCCAGGCCAGCATCGTTAAAATAAGGAGTCGTCGGTTCATAAAAATGAAAATTCTTTTGATTTCATGTTGACACAATCAAAGAATGGTGAGAAAGTCACGGCATCGAAAGGGGCCCGACGCCCCGGACGGTGAAAATCAAACGAGCCGAGCCAGCTCGTTAAACACGGCACCAAATCATGAATCCTGAAAACCTCGCCAAGCTCACCCCGAACCAACGGATCGCCTTCAAATTGCTGCATTCGGTCCTCGACATCAGCATCTCCTGGAGAGCCATTAAGGCCCTTCCCATCGAAGACCCCGTCGCGTGGATCAAGGCCACCTATCTGCTCCCCGCCGAGCACGAAGCGATCAACGCCGGCAACGGCCCCCTCTACATCCCCGTCCATGCGCCGTCCGGCTCCGCCCAAATCGTCACGAACCTCGGCGCGCTGCTTCTCGAATATTATGCCGAAACCGGCACGATGATCCACGGCCTGACGCGAAAATACGCCGACATCCCCGGCACTTGGCCTCAGCGCGCCATGAAGGAGAGTGATCTCGAATGGCCGGAGGTGATGCACAACCTTTGGCGCGGCATTGAAGCCCTTCGCGAGGAGTTCGCCTTCATGGAATGGCTCGCCGAGCGCGGCCTGAAACTCAAAAAAGGAAAGTGGATCACCCTTGAAAAACTCGGCGCCTAAGAAACCCTCACGCGGCGGTCTGCGCTCCGGCGCAGGCCGTCCAAGCTCCGGCACCGTCGCCGTCCAGTTCAAGCTGCGCTCGGAAACCGCCGACGCGCTCCGCGCCGCGATCCCAACGAAGCACAGGAGCGCGTTCGCGGATGCGGCGATCAGGCAGGCTTTGGAAAAATAGCGGTTCATAGCGCGTGCTGCTTTGTCAGCCTTTCCATTTCCCCCTTGAGGTCGTCGATTCGGCTTTGCGCGCGGCCCAGCGCCTTGGTGGCGGATGGGTTCGCGGCGACCCGTTCCAGTTCCTTTTGCGCGGACGGCAGGTGGGTCGATTTGATCTGATCCACCCGAGCCCGCGCGATCCGCGCTTCCTTCTCGCCTTTCCCGGCCTCGCGCTTTTCCGCCGCCTTGTCTCGCGCTGCTTCGTTCCGCGCGTTCCGATCCGTGTTGTCCTTCAACATCCGCGTCTGCTCCTCATGGGACATCTTCGGTCTTTCAGTATGATCGCCCGTCCGAATCGACTCGCCCCTCAAATCCGGGTTGTGGCTCTCGTCGAATCCCCGCTCTTTTTGGTCGATAATCCAAGGAGAGGCATGCACGGTTCCGCTTTCGTCCACCGACGCGTGCGACTTCGGCAGCCAGAGTTCCGTCGAACCTTCCTTGAGTTGGACGTGTGTCAGAACCGCCTTGTCGGATTCCTTGATCACCTTGGAGCCGCTCAGCTTGACGTGCCCCTCCGTCACCCCGCCCCCACTCCATTGGTTGCCGTGAAACTCATGGCCCGGAACATCCCCGTTCGCCGTGCGGAGCGCTTCCTCCACCGTCCGCAACAGCGCCACGGCCTCGCTCTCGATTTGCGCGTTGGCGGTCTGCGTTTCCACCGGCAGGCTTTCGGTGTTTGCGCCGGATTGAACAGGCTGCAACGCCTCTTCCTGATCGGTCGCAAGCTGCACCCCAAGCCGATCTGCGACGTTTTCAATAGCGACCTTCGCCCCACGGTCTGCCAGGAACCCGGCGCTCTCGCGCAGATCCTTCGTGTTCTCCACGTCCATGTCCGGCAATCCGAAGTACGCCAGCGGTTCCACGTCTTCGCCGAAACAATACCGGATCACCTTGCGGTCGATTCCCTCATGCAGCGCCCCTGCAATCATCTTGCAAGCGCCCCGCTCCATCGCGTCGCCTTCATCCTTTTGCAGCGAAGCCCCCGCCGCCCGCTCCCCCTTGCCGCCGCGCGACATCATGGAGAGATCGTTTCCCCGGAACATGGAGGCGATCTTGCGGTCCTGGCGTTCGATGAACTTCTCGAATATCTCCGCCGTCACCGCCCCTTGCGGCCCGAGCAACTGAATCGGCGGCTTGTCGGTGTTGCCGCACTCGAAAAACGCAATCCCCTGGTCGCCGTTGAAATCCGCAATGACCTGCAGCAGCGCCTGCCCCTGCGAACTCTCCTTCGTGGCGTTGGTCATTCCGACAACCTTGTTCTGGGCGTAGCGCTCGTTAAAGATGGTCCAGTCCTGGAATGTGAGCCGCTTGAACACGTAGCAGATCGCCGCCGCGAACATCAGGCCGCGCCCGGTCGTCACCATCCATTCGTTCTCGAAATCCATTTCCGCCCCGATCACCCCGAAGCCGCCATAGGGGAGGAAACGGAGCGTCCCGGTCGTATTCTCGAAATACCAGAGCGGCACATATTCCAGCTCGGCGGTCAGCGCCGGTACCGGAGCCGCCCCCTCCACGTCGATCATCTTGCCAGGCTGCGGACGCCACACGAAATGATGCACCGCGTAATTGAAGCTGTCCGCGCGCATCATCTGCGCAATGAGCCGCTCCCTGCCGCCCCGCTCGTTGCGGTCGAAGGCATCCGTCGCACTCGCGTGCTCGTAGAAATATTCCAGCGCCGCCGCGTGCCGCGCCGCCTCCTTTTCGTCCGCACCCTTCTTTTTGAACACGCCCCACGCCTTGCTGGCGACCGAGTTCTCCAGTTGCGGCTTCACGGTGACCAGCGTGTCGTCGCGTTTGCACATCGCCTCCCACAACATCGCCGCCTGCCGCAGGATTCCGATTTCGAACTGATCCAGGGCGATGGAGAGGTTCTCCGGGTCCAGCGCGCGCAGCGGGTTGAAGCGCATCCGGCGCTGCAGGGCGATGTTCGCCGCGTCAAATATCGGATCGACGTTCAGGTTTTTCGCAACCTGATTCTCGCCACCGCCTTTTCCATTAGCTGCCGATGGGGTATTCATCGGTTGCCGCCTCCTTTTCCTACCGTCTTGCATTTCGCCGGAGTGCCCTTGCAAAAGCCGTTTCTCCCCCAAAAGGGCATGGTGACGCCCCCGATCCCGTTCTCGGGGCTCCTGGGGCCGCTGGCGTAATGGTAAAATCGTTTGTTCATAGCATCCCCTTCACGTTGCGGCTTCCGGAGCCGCGATTGCCCTGCGCCCGGTCGCTCTTGCCCTGGGGAACCCCCGCCGCAATGCCCGTCCCGGCATGACTGATGAGCGCGTATTCGGCGAGTTTGCCCGAATCAAAAGTGTCCCCGTGCATTCCCGAGGCGTTCGGGGTGCAGACATACATGCCGCCCGATTTGAGCGGGAGCAGGTGATCGGTCTTGATATACTCATCCGGTGGCAGCGCCGTGCGCCCGTCATTAACCGCCGCGCTATACAGGTCGCCCAGGAAGGTCTTGTAGTTGATCGCTGCCAGATATCCGGGCGGCTGCGGATTCACGTTGGACCCGTTGAGAACGATCTCCACGGGGATCAGGTCTGCAAATTCCTCCTGGGTGTCCTTGGCGAAAAGCCGTTCGTTGCTGCCGTCGATGCAGAGCCGCCGCGCCCCACCGCCGCTATGGCGTGCCCTCACCACCTCGATGAGCGACCGCACCCAATACCGCGCGATCTTGCCGATCCCTTGCTTGAAAACCACCACCAACCGCTGCCGTCGCTCGCCGCCACAGTTCTCCGTAAAGGTAACGCTCGTCGGGTTGCTGGTCACACCGGTCGTGCTGGCAACGTCCCATCCGATCCCGACCGGCCCTTCGGTGAGCACCGCTGCAAGCAGCCTGCGGGCGCGTTGCATATCGCCTTCGCCTTCGACATACACGAAGTTGCACTGGCCGACGCCGCGCCGCTGGCCGCTGAGTAGCGCGGTAAAGTCAATCGCCCCGGCCCCGCCCGTCTTGTGATTGAGCGCGTACGTCTCATCCCAGCCGCTCTTGAACTGCGGAAACACCTTGCACTGCTCGTAGCTCATCGGCTCGCTGCGGTCGTCGAACAGCTTGTGGCCAGCCGCGTAGGCGTCCTTGAGCGATACGCGATGGACCAATATGCCATCCTGCCCGATGTAGAGGTGTCCGCCTGGATTCGCCGGAAACTGCTCATCCTCGGTTTCGGCGGTAATCTCCCGTGGCATCGTGGTCTGGAAATACGGATGCCGATCGTTGCTCGAAAGGTTGGACGCGTAGATGATTTTCAGGTCCGGCGTGTCGCGCATCATCGGGTCGGTCGCATTGCGCAAGTCGGTCTCGAAATTCGGATTGGTGAATCCGGACTCATCCCGCAGCACGGTCGCGCGCCAGGAGCGGGCCGTCGCCGGGTTGGGCGCGATCACCTGCTCCCTGGAGTAATGCGTCCGGTCGAAGTAAAGCCGCAGCTCCATCCGGCTGCTCTGGTAAAGCTCCGCAAAATCCTCCGGCGTCAATCCCGTGAGCACCTTGTCCTTTGCCGAGTCGGCAACTTTGAAGTCGAGATTCTTTTCCCCAGCGCCGATCTCGAAAACGGAGCGCACCGCCGAGGCTTCGTTCAGGACGATCATCGCCTGTTCGGCAGCCGAGAGCGTGACACCGACCAGTTCCTTGCCGAGCAGCAACGAAGCGCTCGCGGCAATGACCATGCGGCCCGCTTCCTTCGACATCTCGTCAAACGCGATGTCGCCAAGCGTGGTCGATTTGCGGCACCGCCGCGCCCAGTAAAGCGCGATCTGCCGCACTTCCCGCACGGCCACCAAGGCGACATTCTGGTATTCCCG
>Ga0364874_10106_pt1 | contig 46954 bp, 41 predicted proteins | sample ExccelAu500001D4_2_FD_206922 | JGI IMG/M metagenome (GOLD analysis project Ga0364874, IMG submission 206922) | Enriched cells from Trout Bog Lake Hypolimnion, Wisconsin, USA - BchlTB.Aug07.5000.01.D4 | ecosystem: Environmental > Aquatic > Freshwater > Lake > Hypolimnion/Profundal zone | place... | reverse complement strand
GTTGTAGTGCAGCATGAAGCGGTCTTCATACTCGCCGCTCAAAGCGTCAATGCGCTGGGCATCGCGCTCGGTGCCCAGCGTGGTGACCACCAGGGCCTGGGTTTCGCCGCGTGTGAACAGGGCGGAACCGTGGGTGCGGGGCAGCACGCCGTTGCGGATTTCGATGGGGCGCACGGTACGCGTGTCGCGGCCGTCGATGCGGGGCTCGCCGGCCAGAATCTGGCTGCGCACGATCTTGGCTTCGATTTCGAACAGCAGGCCTTCAATGGCCACGGAATCAAACGCAGCGCCTTCTGCCTTCAGGGCAGCCATGACTTCGAAATAGGCAGCGCGGCAGGCTTGGGTGCGGGCCTGCTTGTTGCGGATTTGGTAGGCGGCAACCAGTTTATCCTTGGCCAGGCCGTCGATCTTGGCGATCAGGGCTTCGTCCTTGGCGGGGGCTTTCCAGTCCCACATTGGCTTGCCGGCGTCACGCACGAGTTCGTGGATGGCGTTGATGGCGATATTGCCTTGCTGATGGCCATAGACCACCGCGCCCAGCATGATTTCTTCGGACAGTTGTTGCGCTTCGCTTTCCACCATCAGCACAGCGGCTTCGGTACCTGCAACCACCAGGTCCATCACCGAGCCCTTGCGAGCGGTTTGACCGGGGTTGAGCACATATTCGCCATTGACGTAACCGACGCGGGCTGCGCCTATGGGGCCGCTAAAGGGCACGCCGGACACCGACAGCGCAGCGCTGACAGCAATCAGGGCGGCGATGTCTGCATCGACTTCGGGGTTCAGGGACACGGTGTGCACCACGACGTGGACTTCATTGAAGAAGCCTTCGGGGAACAGGGGGCGAATCGGACGGTCGATCAGGCGGCTGGTCAGCGTCTCGAACTCGCTGGGGCGGCCTTCGCGCTTGAAGAAGCTGCCGGGGATCTTGCCTGCGGCATAGGTCTTTTCGAGGTAGTCGACGGTCAGGGGGAAGAAGTCCTGACCGGCCTTGCCTTCGGTCTTGGCAACCACGGTGGCCAGCACCACGGTGCCGTCCATGTCCAGCAGCACAGCGCCGCTGGATTGGCGGGCGATTTCGCCGGTTTCCATGGTGACCGTATGTTGTCCCCATTGGAAAGTCTTAGTCACTTTTTTGAACATCGTCATTTTGCTTTTCTCCATTGATTTCGGAAACGATTTGGGAGGTACAGGCCACCTCACCCAAGCCCGGATTCAACGCCGCAGTCCACGATGCCATTCCAGCGGCACTTGCGTCAAATGACGCTGGAATGACACAGCTTTCGCTCTGCTTTTGCCGTCTCCGAAGTAAAAAACGCCTGAGCTAGTGTCCTAACTCAGGCGCTTCATCAAATTTGATTTCGCCTACTTGCGCAGGCCCAGCTTGGCAATCAGCGCGGTGTAACGGTCAGCATCCTTGCCCTTCAGGTAGTCGAGCAGCTTGCGGCGACGGCTCACCATGCGCAGCAGACCGCGGCGACCGTGGTGGTCCTTGGCGTGGGTCTTGAAGTGGGGTGTGAGTTCGTTGATGCGGGCGGTCAACAGCGCGACTTGCACTTCTGGGGAGCCGGTATCGCCGACACTGCGGGCGTTGTCTTTGACAACGGTGGCTTTAATGCTGGATGCAATCATTCTTCATTTCCTGTTGGGGCGACACACCGCAGAGGGTGCTGTCCCGGTTGATAAACTTGCGTGCGGTGCTGGAACTGCTCCACACGTGCGCCTTGCAGTATGCAAAGCCCGCAGATTATAGCCCATGGTCTAAAGCGCAGCCAGGGGCCAGCGTGGCTTGACGTCAAAGGCGTAGTGCATGGTGGGCTGTTGCATGCCACTTTGTAGCCGCATGGCGGCGGCCAGGGCAATCATGGCGCCGTTGTCGGTACACAAATGCAGCTCCGGATAATGCACCCTGACCTGGCGTTTAGCGCATGCCTCATCCAGCTGCGAACGCAGATGGCGATTGGCTCCCACGCCACCCGCCACCACCAGCCGTTTCAAACCGGTTTCCTTCAATGCCGTCATCGACTTCTTGAGCAGCACGTCGACAATGGCGGCCTGCGTGGAAGCCGCAAGGTCACGCTGTTGCAATGGGTCCAAATCCTGAAATTGGGCAACCCCCGCAGCCGTGCGCATTTTTTGCGCCTGCACCAGGACGGCAGTCTTCAAGCCGGCAAATGAAAAATCCAGATTGCCACTGTGCAACAAGGGCCTGGGCAGTGCATAGGCTTTTGGATTGCCTTGCTCAGCCATGCGCGCCAGCAGTGGCCCACCCGGATAGTCCAGACCCATTAGCTTGGCGGACTTGTCAAAGGCTTCACCAGCGGCATCGTCAATCGACTCGCCCAGAAGCTGGTAACGCCCGACACCGTCCACACGCATCAATTGGGTATGACCGCCGGACACCAGCAGGGCCACAAAGGGGAATTGGGGCGGATCGGCGCTTAAAAATGGCGACAGCAAATGCCCCTCCAGATGGTGTACGCCCAACACAGGCTTGCCCAGGGCAGCGCCCAGGGCGCAGGCCACGCCGGCCCCCACCAGCAAGGCACCGGCCAGACCCGGCCCGCGGGTGTAGGCGATGACATCCAGCTCAGCCAGCGTGCGCCCTGCCGTTTGCAGGACCTGGCTAATCAGCGGCAGCACCCTGCGGATATGGTCGCGACTGGCCAACTCGGGCACCACGCCGCCAAAGGCCTGGTGCATTTCGATCTGGCTAAACAAAGCATGCGACAGGAGGGAAGGGATTTGCGTTACAGCTGCGGACGCTTCAAACTCCACCAAGGCCGCGCCCGTTTCGTCGCACGAAGACTCGATTCCCAATACCAATAACTTTTGCACCATAGGGCGCAGTTTAGAGCAAGGCCACGCGCGTCTGGCCTTGCTCCGTCAGCAGCGCCCGATTAGGCCGCTTCCTGATGCTGGGGAGAGTTGACCGCTGGCTCTTGCCGGAATTCGGGCGCTTCGATGTGACGGCGGCGCTTGCGAACGATCACGGCGGCAGAAGATGGAGTGGCATTGACGGTCGTTCCGCCATGCATGCGCGACGCAGCATACGACTCACCTCGACCGCTGGAGCGCGCTATTTTGATCGCCTCTTCGACCGCTTCGCTGCGCAGCGGTTTTACCGTGGAGCCATTGACCCGCACGTAAGTACCCGAAGCCGTGGTGGCCAACAGCCCAAACTCCATGCCCATGCGCACGATGCCCAAGACCTTGAACTCCTTGGGCGCGGCAACAAAGGCCTTGATGGTTTGGCTTCCAAGTACGACTTGCAAGGCTTGATGAGATTTCGATTTGGCACCCATATTCCTCTTTCCGTCGCAATGAACAGCGACTTCATCAGGGTTAAACATGGATGGATCTTGCCCAATCGACAACAAAAAAACTTGATCGAAATATGATGCGCAAAAAGCATCCAACTCCGCCCGTTTTTCATCGGAAAAAGTGCGCGTTCCTGGAGGACAATGACCGCATGACCATAGGACATTACATCAAGGAAATTGGCCGCGGAAAAGACGGCGCGCGCGCTCTCTCCAGAGGGGAATCGGCCGATATGCTGGGGCAAATTCTGGATGGAGCGGTCAGCGATCTGGAAGTGGGCGCGTTTTGCATCGCCATGCGCATCAAGGGCGAAAGCACCGAGGAAATGTGCGGCTTTCTAGATGCCACCCAGCAGCGCCTGACCAAAATTCAGATTTGCCCTACAGCACCCCACCGTCCCGCCGTCGTGATCCCAACATACAACGGTGCGCGCAAGCTTCCGGTGCTCACACCTTTGCTGGCCCTGCTGCTGGCGCGGGAAGGGTTTCCGGTCGTCATGCACGGCACAGCCACCGAAGACAAGCGGGTGTTCACGTCCGAGGTATTGGCCGCCCTGGATGTCTTGCCGCGTGCGGTGACAGAACCGGTGGCAGGCGGTGAGCTGACGTTCTTTCCTACGGATCAATTGCACGCGGGCTTGCAGCGTTTGCTGGATGTCAGGCGCTCCATCAAGCTGCGCAATCCGGCGCACAGTTTGGTCAAGCTGATGCTTCCCTGCAGCGGTCCGCAGCTGCTGGTCACCAGCTACACGCATCCAGAGTATGCACAGTCCATGGAGCAAGTGTTGTGCAGCATGCAATCCACTGCGATGCTGATTCGGGGCACCGAGGGTGAGGCGGTTGCCGACCCCAGAAGAATGCCCACCATGCGCTGCATGCTGCGCGGACAGGCCAGCGCGGTGCAAGAGCATCAGTCGGGTGTTCTCGCCAGCCTGCCCGAATTGCCTTCACGCGATGCACCTAGCACCGCCGCTTATATCCGGGCCGTCATGCAGGGCGAACTGTCGGTGCCAGCGCCCATTGCCATGCAGGTGCAACAAATCCTTCAGATGACAGCTGCCCTGTAAGGCTAGGTTGGGTCCCGCAAACCACCGGGGCCATTGCCACCGCCCTGCCGCCAGCCAGATGGCGTACCAGCGGTGCTCCTGTGTCTAGCGGAAGTTGCCGGTATGGCCCAAGGAATAGCGCCCGGGTTGGGGCCAGACAGCCAAGCCATGGGGCTCCAGGCCCACGCCGATCTGGTCCATCTTGCCGGAACTGGTGTCAAAGCGGTAAACCACATCGTCGAATCGGCCGGACAACCACAGCCACTTGCCGTCGGCGCTGACATTGCCCATATCGGGGCTGCCGCCACCCGGCACAGGCCAGTTGGAAAGCACCTTGTTGCTGGCGAAATCAATCACGGTCACGCTGCCGGGCCCATGGCGCTTGCCGTGAATCGCATGCGAGCCCCGGTTGGCCACATACAACTGCTTGGCATCGCGACTGGGGTACAGACCATGGGCGGCGACTCCGGTGGCAATAAAGCCCACTTCCTTGAAGGCATCGCCGTCCAACAAATGCACGCCATCGGCCTCCATGTCGGCGACATAAAACAACTTGCCGTTGGGCGAAATGCGGATGTCCTGCGGCATGCCCTTTTTGGCGCTGCAGATTTCCGTTTCCAGCGGGTTGGGCGACTTGACGCTGTCCTTGAAACGTGTCTTGGGCATCTCCAGCTTCAAATAGCCCACCAGGCTTTTGTTCACCAGGTCGATCTTGGCCACGCTGCCCTCGAACTCGCAGGTAAAGATCGCGTAGCGGCCGTCGATGGAAAAGTCGCCATGGTTGATGCCGCCGCACTTGGGCGCATCGATGGAATACTGCAGCTTCAGCGTTTTGGGATCGCGAAAATCCAGCCGATGCTTGGCCTCGGCCACCACGATAGTGGACTGACCGTCGGGTGTGAAATAAACGTTATAGGGGTCGTCCACGGGAATCGCCGTACCGGGCTTGCCGGTGCGCGGGTCCACCGGCGTCAGGCTACCGTCATTGCCACGTTCGGCATTGTTGGCTACCCACAGAGTGCGCATATCCCAGGAGGGAACAATGTGCTGCGGCGCGCGCCCGACCTTGAAACGGTCCACCACCTTCAGGGTTGCGGGGTCGATCACGGTGACATTATTGCCGCGCAGATTGGGCACATAGACACGCTCCAGGTCGGCCTTGACGGCCGGCAGCATTTGCTCGACACGGGTCTCACTGTAAAGATTGTCCGAGTCCAGCACGGCGGCCATTCCGGGCACGGTGTTGATCACCAGCTTGGCGCTTGCCGGGGCTGCAGGCGTTGCAGCGCCAGCGGTCCCAAGACCGGAGATTGCCGCGATCAGCAGGGATGCACAAGCGAAAGCGCCGACTTTTTTATAGTTTGGATTCACGACTGGTCTTTCTAGGGTTTATCGAGAGGCATGCTGTTTGACAGCTTCTTGTATGGCTTGTACCGATTTGTCCACGATACTGCGGATACCTAGCTGCCCCAGCTCGGCCGTGGCCTTGCGGGGGTCGCCGTAAACGCCGTCGGCGGGTCCGGTTTTGGCGCCTTCGGCCAGCAGTTCGGTGCGCACCAGGGACTTGTCTATGGCCAGCATCAGCGAGGTATCGGCCAATCCGGCATGGGTACCAATTTCCGCGTCTGAAAACCCCTTGCTACGTAGGGCCTGGATATAGGGTGCCTGCGATGCGTCGTAGTACGCCGTCAGAGCCAGGGCACGGCAACGTTTGTCGGCAGCCCATTCCTTGTTGATGGCCTCGGCGGCGCGCAGTTCGCTCTTCTGGTAGCCACCGTGGTCTCCCAGAAACACAACATCGTGAAAACCATGCTGCTTGAGGCTTCGGGCGGTGGACTCCAGAATCGCCTCGAAGGTGGCATCTGCAATCGACAGGGTGCCGCTAAAGCGCATGTGCGCGACCGGCGGAGATATGCCGCCTTCAGGCACATAGGCCAGCACCGGTGCCACGATGGCGTTGCCCAGCTTCTGGGCAATTTGTCCGGCCAGATATTTGACGCGCACATTGTGCTTGCCCAGGGCCATATGCGGGCCATTTTGCTCGGTGCCGCCTATGGGTATCAAGGCGGTGGTGTTGCCGTTGGCGATGGCGGCGCGCAACTCAAATGACGTTAGCTCTTCCAGATAGACCGAGCCAGCAGCAAAGCAGCTGGTGCCTAGAATGCACAGCAACGATGTTGCAATGAGGGTACACAGTGAGCGTATGTGTTTCGGGGTGCGGCGCATTGAAAATCTTGCAGAGGTGAGTGCCGCATTTTACGTTGTGCGCTGCAGCGAAAGCCATTTAACGCGGTCCCGCCGCAGCAATGGCCCACTATCTCAAACGATCTTGCAGTGGATCAAGGCATCTTCATCGAAACCGCCAATCGCACACCTCCGGTGCCAGCGCTAGACCGACTGGTCAATTTTGTACACAAAACCGCGCGCCACGCGGGGCGTTGCATTCAGCAATTGAGCGATTTCCTCAATATCGTCGGGCAGCGCGGCATTGTCCCAGCCACTTTCGGTGTGTCGGGCCAGGCGCACGGCCAGCAGCACATTGCGCACCGATGGGTGCTCGGCGTGCCGACCGTCGCTGATGCGCACCAGCAGCTCGGGAAAGCCCCAATGCAACATCAAGGACTGGCGCAAATCGTTCAGGTCAATATTGAAAACAAAACGCTGCAGGCTATTGGTACGCAGGCTCGGGTTGGCCCGCTGCATGGCACGGATCTCCATTTCCAGCTCCGGTGCGTAACAAAACATCAGCATTTCAGCAAAATCGTGCAGGAATGCGGCTTCACGGATCACCGCCACATCGGTGTCCGCGCGGTGCACTGCAAAACCGGTGGCGAAGTGAGCCGCCCTGTGGGCCCGCTTGATCAGCGCCAGCAAGGCGTCCAGTGCGGCAGGCTGCCCACGCAAATAGTCCTGCACCGTAGGTTGCAGGCCAAAATTGCGAAAGAACGGAGCCACTCCCATCATCACCAGTGCGCTCACCACGGTTTCGGTCTGGGTGCCCTCCTTGTTGCGGCGCAGGCTGGCCACATAGGCCAACACCTTCATGGTCATGAACGGGTCGTTGTCCACCAGTTCGGCCAGTATGCCGGCATCCACATCCTCCTCTTTGGCGCGCAATACTTCCAAGGCGTCCGAGGTTTCCAGCAGCACCGGGATATCGGTATGCAGAAAATAGCGAATCCACGACGCCAGGTCGGGCAAGGGCTCATTCAGGTGAACCATGGGTTCCACGCTGACGGGGCTAGCGGGCAATGCGCCGGGCTGAGAGGGGGTTTGCATGGGGCGAGTATCTTCTGGCCTACCGTGGCGGTCAATGAGCGACCCGTTCAGGGACGGCTCAGAACTCGCCCCGGTCCGCCTGTTTCGCACCGGGCACACCCGCATCAAACAACTGGTTGCTGCGACTCACCGTGGCGGCCACCGTCAGGGTATTTGCGTTCCAAGTGCCCAGCGCCACCACCTGATCGCCGGCCGCGATTACGGGATAGCTTGCCGGTTTGGGGCCTTGCACCAGAACCGCCGCCGGGTCCACACTGATGGCAATGCCGTGTACCGTCAGCGTGCTCGGCGTTCCGGTGAGCTTGCTATTGACGACCGTGGTGTCCACCAGGCCGGACACGCCAGTCTGACTCGAAACCGGGACAATCGCCAAGGAGTTAGCGACGAGGTTGCCGCCGCTATCGGTCTCGGCCTTGACGATCACATGCTGGGACATGCCTGTGGTGGCCAGATAGGTGGCAAAGGTGTTGATATTGAATGGGTTGCTGGCAGGGTCCGACTTCTGGTCCCAACCCTTGACCGACATGTCCATCAGACGAGTCTGCGCATTCACGGTAATGGTCTGCCCCAACACGGAAAGCGTATAGGTGGTGGTGGTCCCGGCAGTGACCGCTGTCGCATCGCCCTCCAGACCGAGCTTGACGCTGCTGGCAGCGTGCAGGATGACGACGCTGCTGGCCGTCACCGATTGACCCGAAGCATCCATGGTTCCCAGCACACGCACCACATCACCCGCCTGCGGCGGCGTGCTGGTCAGCGCCGTGGTGACGATAGTCACGCCCCGCAGCACAAAACCGCTAGAGCTGGGGCTGGAGACCACGCCCTCCACTTCCATGGCAGAGCCGCTGACATCCACCGCAGTCTTGCTGGCCAGGCGGGCAAAGTCCGCAACCAGCGTCTTGACCGGCAACGCCGGGGCCGCTGCCGCACCCACTGACACCACCTGGGCGCTGCTGAACGCCGAGGCGCAAGGGCTCACCACACCAGTCACGCGGCAGACCGCCTTCGACAGGTCAGCGCTCAGGCCACCGATGGCCAAGGAACCGGTGCCCACAGTTGCCACACCCTCGGCCTTGAAGTTCACGCCGGTGGGCGGAATTGCCGACGCAGAGGCGGGCAGATCCGAAACCGAGACCAGGGTCGCCACAATATTTGCGGCCCCTGAAGCCGTACTAAACAGGTAACCATGAACGGTGACATAGTTGCCAGGACTGGCAGGGCCGGAAGTGCTTGCCAATGCGCCCGGCGTCGAAACAGCGGTGCAGGTGGCAGGCGTCGCGGAAACGCAGGCCCGGTGGTCGCTGAAATTGGTGGAACTGGTCAACTGGACCAACTGCCCCATGACCGTCAAGGTGCCGGCCGTTGCATCCAATGCATCCACATAGCCCCGCGCCAGCGGATGAATATGCAACTCGCCGGCCTGTGGTGCGGCGGCCGAACTGCCCGCTGCGGGCTTGACATCCACCACCATACCGACTTCCAGCCCTGCTGGGGGAGTGGCTTTGCCCGTGTCATCATCGATGAAGCTCGTGCCCAGCGTGCCAAATTCATGGCCACCCACGAATACGCTGCCGAAGGCGGTGATGACACCCGATGAGGTGGTGCCTGCTGCCGCAGCCGCCACTGGTGTTGCAGTGGTCGTGGAAGCCGCCGTCGAGGCGCCGCCACCGCCACAAGCCGCAAGGCCTGCTGCCAGGGCCGATGCGATGCTGACCAGGGTCAGCGAACGCCGTACGAATCCAATCTTTATCTTCATGAACTGCTCCAGATTTTGGTGAAACAAAAGGTTCCATTGCAAGGTCACCTTGGGTCGCATCATACATGGGAATATTTCCCATGCAAATAAAAATTTGCAGTAAAATCGGACAAAACACTATCACCACCCATGTCTCGTCAGCCCACGCACCTGCCAACCATCCAGGCCCGCTCCGCCGAACCCATGTCCTCCCACGCGGTTCGAGAAGCGGTGGAGATGGTCATGCAGCCCCTGATTGCCTTGCTGTTGAACAGTGGTATCGACTACACCCGCTTTGCTGCCGAGCTCAAACCCTGGTTCATCGAGCAGGCGCGGGCGGAACTGCTGCGCTCGGGCCAGGGCATCACCGACTCATCCATCAGTCTGCTCAGTGGCATTCACCGCAAGGACGTAAGGGGGTGGCGCGAAAACCGCTTGGTCGACAAGGCCAGGCGGGAGCTTGCCATCAGCTCGCAGGTGTTTGCACGCTGGACCAGCGATCCCGCCTACCGCGACCGGCGGCGCCAGCCGCGCGCCCTGCCACGCACCGGCCCCAGCCCCTCCTTGGAGAGTCTGGTGAAAAGCGTGACCCAGGACGTCCACCCCTTCACCGTGCTGCAGGAGCTGATCCGACTGGGTCTGGCCTGTGTGGAAATCCGCAAGGGTCAGGAAATCGTGGTGCCCAATGTGGCCGGATTTGTGCCGCGCCCAGGCTCCAAGGAGGCACTGGAACTGCTGGGCGCCAACCTGGCCGACCATGCCATGGCGGCGGTTGCCAATGTGCTGGGCGAACAGCCCAGGCTGGAGCAAAGCGTATTTGCCAGCGGCATCACCGAGGCTTCGGCTAACACCCTCGGCGCGCTGGCCCGCACGCTGTGGAACCACGCCAGAACCGAACTCATCACCGAGGCGAGCCGCTTGTATGCGGCCGACAAGGACCTGGCCGACGCCACCCACCGGGTGCGCTTCGGCAGCTACTTCTGGTCCGAAGACTTGCCCACAGACGCGGCCGAACCCCAGGAGAAGCAAGAATGAGAGCAGCGCGGCTTTTTGTAACGGCTTTGTTCTGCTGGGTGCTTTCTTCCTGCGGCGGCGGATCGTCCGTGGCGTTGAACACGGGTGGCGGTGTCGGCACCGGTGGCACCGGCATCACCCTGGGTACGGTCACAGGCTTTGGCAGCGTCGTGATTGATGGCACTTCGTATAGCAGCGCCAGCCCGCAGTATTACGCGCAGAGCAGCCAAGGCGAGGCGGACGCCGCTGCGCCCGGCGATGTGGAGCTGGGATCGCAGGTTCAGGTCGAACTCGACGCGCAGGGCAATCCGTCCAGCGTCCTAATCGCGCCCGATCTGGTGGGCGCGATCAGCGGCATGGATGCTGCCGGTTTCAGCGTGAATGGCGTGCGGGTGCGCTACAGCAGTGCGCCTAGCGCGGGGCCCATGACCTATTTTTCTGGCTTGACGGGTCCGGGCGCGGTCACGGTAGGCATGCAAGTAGCCGTCAGTGGCGTGTACGGCCTGGACCTGGCCAACGCTCCGTACTTTCAGGCCACCCTGGTGGAACGCCTGCCAGACGTCAACCCCATCACGCGCATCAGCGGCGTGCTCTCGGGTCTGAATGCGAGCACGAAAACGTTCCAAATCGGCACCGTCACCGTGGGCTATGGCGCGGCGACGCGACTAGACAGCACCGGCGCTGCCATCGCCAATGGCCAGTTTGTCAACGTCTGGTCGAACCAGCCGCTGCGCAATGGCGGCAAGGCGCTGACGGCGAACTCCCTGCGCATCCGTTCGCTGCTGGGGCGCAGTGGCACGGCCCAATTCAGTGGACTGGTTTCCAGTCTCACTGGCAGCGGCTTTGCTCTAGGCGCCATTGCCGTCGATACCAGTGCCCTGCCCGCCAAGACGACCGGCTTGACGGCTGGACAATATGTCACGGTTCAGGGATCCATCGATGCGCGCACCGGAACCGTGATGGCCACGGCCCTTGCTTCCTACGCCAGCCAACCCGTGGCCACCGCCATCCAGGGAACCATCACCGGCTACCTAGCATCCAATGCCTTCTTTGTGCGCGGTGTACCGGTGGACGCCTCAACTGCCCACTTGCAAAACGGTACCAGCCTGGCATCCCTGGCGGATGGTGTCTACGTCACCCTGGTGGGAGCAGTGGGAGCGGCAAATTCGGGCGTCATCGTGGCCAGCAGTCTGTCCGTAACCAGCCAAGCACCGACCGGAGAAACAGTTGACTATCGGGGCACCGTCAGCCAGCTTCAGAACGGAAGCTTCGTCCTGACATCACAGAATTCAGGCAACCCCGCACCCCAAAGCCTTAGCTTGGCTGCGAACGTCAGCTATAGCAACGGCAGCGCGTCGCAGCTGATCAATGGCGCCACGGTAGAGGTGGAAGCCACAAAAACCGCCACCGGATTAAGCGCATACAGCATCGCCTTTATCGGCGCGCAACCATCCAATATGGCGGGCGGTGGCAGCGCGCTACCGGTGCTGATTCACGGTCGGGTGGATGATTTGGGCGCCTCCAGCATGTCGGTCAGCGGAATCAACATCCAGCTCAACGGTATCGCGGCACAGAACGGCACATTGGCAAATGGCGCCAAGGTGGATGTGTGGCTGAGTGTTTCAGGCCAAAATAACATCGCCCGCTCCATCACTATCGTCAACTAAAGCAGACGCGCAATAGAATCGCGCCATAAGCAAAACCAGTGAATAAAAGCATGCCTTACTTTTTGATGTGGGAGAACAACGGGGTTTATAAAAAGTTCACCGGCGTGGTGACGGGCGCCGAGCTGCTTCAATCGGTCAACGAAGTGGCCAACGACATGCAATTTGGCAAGGCCCGCTATGAGGTGTCCGACTACCTTGGTGCCGAGTCCACCGAATTTTCACAGGACGCCCTGAACGAGGTGCGCGCCGTACGCATCGGCTCGTTCCAGCGCAACCCCAGAATTCGGGTCGCCATCGTCACCCACGACCCACAGATTCAGCAGCGCATTTTCTCCACCATCGCCACCCGACTGACACTGCACCAAACCCAGGTGTTTAGTGACGTTGCCGAAGCCAACCTCTGGGCCGGTCGCGCAGTCAAGGCGGTGTAGCCGCGGCCGCGCGGCGTGATTCAGGCCTGGCAAGCCTGATTTGAGGAACCACGTGTTTACGGGGGCGAAGGCCCCCATGCCCAAATGAAAATGGCCTGTTGCTAGGTTTTAAACAGCAACAGGCCTTTGTCATTGGAGGAAGCGGTGGGATTCGAACCCACGGTACCTTTCGATACGCCTGATTTCGAATCAGGTACATTCGACCACTCTGCCACGCTTCCATGTGCCGCAGCACAACCGTAGATTCTATCAGGGGATCAGCGGCCTCAGGCTGCCAGAAGCTCCAGACCACCAATAAAAGGTCGCAGCGCAACGGGCACGGTGATGGATCCGTCGGCGTTCTGGTAGTTCTCCAACACCGCCACCAGGGTACGACCTACGGCCAGGCCGGAGCCGTTGAGGGTGTGTACCAGCTCGTTCTTGCCCTGGGCGTTCTTGAAACGGGCCTGCAGACGGCGCGCCTGGAAGGCCTCGCAATTGCTGATCGAGCTGATTTCGCGGTAGGTATTTTGCGCCGGTAGCCACACCTCCAGGTCATAGGTCTTGGCAGCGCCAAAGCCCATGTCGCCGGTACACAGGCTCATCACGCGATATGGCAGGCCGAGCTTTTGCAGAATGGCTTCGGCGTGGCCCGTCATTTCTTCCAGCGCTTCGTAGCTTTTGTCGGGGTGAACGATTTGCACCATTTCCACCTTATCGAACTGGTGTTGGCGGATCAGGCCCCGGGTGTCGCGTCCGGCGCTGCCGGCTTCCGAACGGAAGCAAGGCGTGTGGGCGGTCAGCTTCATCGGCAAATCGCTCTCGGCCAGCACCACGTCGCGCACGAAGTTGGTCATGGTCACTTCGCTGGTCGGGATCAGGTAGAGCGCGGTGTGGTCGGGCTGCTGCTCGCCGTCTTGGCCACCCTTTTTGGCGGCAAACAAGTCGCCCTCAAACTTGGGCAACTGGCCGGTGCCGCGCAGGGTCTCGCCGTTGACGATGTAGGGGGTGTAGCACTCGGTGTAGCCGTGCTCTTGGGTCTGCACATCCAACATGAACTGGGCCAGGGCGCGGTGCAGGCGGGCAATCGGACCCTTCATGACGGTAAAGCGCGAGCCGGTCAGCTTGACGCCCATCTCAAAATCCAGGCCCAGGGGCGCGCCCAGGTCCACATGGTCCTTGACCTCGAAGTCGAACTTGGCGGGCTCGCCCCAGCTGCGCAGCACCACGTTGCCGTGCTCGTCGGCACCCACCGGCACGCTTTCGTGCGGCAGATTGGGCACGGCCAGCAGCAGAGTTTGCATATCCAGCTGGATCTGGTCCAGGCGCGTTACCGAGCTATCGAGTTCGGACTTCAAACTATTCACCTCGGCCATCACGGCCTCCACCTCGACGGCGCCGGCCGGGCCCTTGGACTTGAGCATGCCGATCTGCTTGCTCAGGGAATTGCGCTTGCCCTGCAGCTCTTCGCTGCGCATCTGAATCGATTTGCGTTCGGCCTCGAGCGCGCGGAAAGCGGCTTCGTCCAGAAAGGTTTGGGGGCTCTTGCGAGTGGCAAGGCGTGCCACGACGGTGTCGAGGTCTTTTCGGAGTTGGGTTATGTCCAGCATGGTGTTATTTTAATTGTCGAGTTTCAGGCCCTTGGGCAAAGGGAACTTCACGGTTTCACGGATGCCGTCCATGGTGCGCACGGATACTGCGCCCAGCGCCTTGATGCGCTCTATCACCGCCGCCACCAGCACCTCGGGCGCCGAGGCACCGGCCGTCAGACCGACGCGCTGGCAGCCTTCGAACCAGGCGGCCTGCAACTCTTCGGCGCTGTCCACCATATAGCTTTGGGTGCCCAGCTTGCGCGCCACTTCGCGCAGCCGGTTGCTGTTGGAGCTGGTGGGGCTGCCCACCACGATCACCACATCAACCTGCGGACTCATGATCTTGACGGCATCCTGGCGGTTCTGGGTAGCGTAACAAATGTCCTGCTGCTTGGGCTCACGCACCATGGGAAAACGTGCCCGCACCGCCGCCATGATTTCGGCGGCATCGTCCACGCTCAGCGTGGTCTGGGTCACCACCGCCAGCTTGTCGGACTGCGCCGGGCTGACATGGGCCACATCGGCCACATCTTCCACCAGATGGATACCGCTCTCCAACTGACCCATGGTGCCCTCCACCTCGGGGTGGCCCTTGTGACCAATCATGATGAACTCGTAGCCTTCCTTGTGCAGCTTGGCCACCTCCACATGCACCTTGGTCACCAGCGGGCAGGTGGCGTCAAAGATCTGGAAGCCGCGCGCAGCCGCCTCCAGATGCGTGGCCTTGCTGACACCATGGGCCGAAAAAATTAGCGTGGCACCGGCCGGCACATCGGCCAGATCTTCAATGAAAATGGCGCCCTTTTGCTTGAGGTCATTCACCACATAAGTGTTGTGCACGATCTCGTGGCGCACATAGATGGGCGCGCCGAACTTGGCAAGAGCCTTCTCCACAATTTCTATGGCCCGATCCACACCGGCGCAAAAGCCGCGCGGCTCCGCTAAAAGCACTTCTACCCCGAAGCCCTCTGAGGTCGGGTTCGCAATGGCCTGCGTCATAGCACTCCAATCAGCTGCACCTCAAAGGTCACCGGTTGGCCGGCCAGCGGATGGTTGAAGTCAAACAGCACCGACGCCTCCTGGGTCTGCTGCACCACGCCGGCAAACTTGCCCTTGCCGTCCGGCGTGGGAAACTCCACCACATCGCCGATGGCGTAGGTGTCCTGTGGATCACCCATGTCGGTCAGCACCTTGCGCGCCAGCCACTGCAACATGTCCGGGTTGCGCGGGCCAAAGGCCACGCCTTCGGGCAGCTCGATCGTGGTGCGCGTGCCCTCCTCCAAGCCGATCAGGCAGGCTTCCATGGCGGGCGAAAGCTCACCGGTGCCCAGGCTGAGCGTGGCGGGCTTGCCCTCGAAGGTGTTGATGATGTCACCGCCCGAGCCGCCCAGGCGGTAATGCAGCGTGAGGAAGGAGCCCGCTTGTACACGAGGAAGCAATGTGGTCATAAAAGTCCCGATAAACTGGGCCCTATTGTAGAAAGGCAAGTGCCATGTCCGTCAAAGACCTTCCAGCAGACGCGCGTCCCCGCGAAAAGTTGCTGGCACGTGGCCCCTCGGCACTCAGCGATGCAGAATTGCTGGCGCTGCTGCTGCGAACCGGCATCGCGGGTAAAGGCGTGCTGCAAATGGCCGATGAGCTGTTGCAAATTCAGACCAAGCGCCTGGTAGACGGTCCAGCGCCAGGCTTTGGCGGCATTGCCGGTTTGCTGGGCGCCACGCCGGACGACCTAAAGAAGGTCAAGGGCCTGGGACCTGCCAAACGTGCCGAAATTTTGGCGGTGTTGGAGTTGGCCCGGCGCGCCGTGGGCCAGCGTCTGCAGGAGCGTAGCGTGCTGGGCGATCCCTCCGCCGTCAAGCAGTTTTTGCAACTCCGCCTAGTTCACCTCCAACACGAGGTATTTATGGTCTGCTTTTTGGATGCCCAAAATAAACTCGTGGTGGCAGAAGAAATGTTTAATGGGACTCTCACCCAAACCAGCGTGTACCCGCGCGAGGTGGTGATCAAGGCGCTGCACCACCAGGCTGCCGCCGTGGTGCTGGCGCACAACCACCCGAGCGGCTCGGTGCAGCCCTCGGCGGCCGACCAGGCACTCACTCAAACCCTGCGCGCCGCGCTGGCCCTGGTCGATGTGCGGGTGTTGGATCACATCATCGTGGGGCCCGGCGAGGCCTTGTCGATGGCCGAAAAAGGGCTGATGTGAAAGTCAACTCCCTGGCCGGTCTGAAGCTGGTCAAAAAAGAAATCGACGCCCATGCTCAGCGCGAGGCGGCGGCATTCGCCTTGCGCACGCTGCAGGCCAAACAACTGGCGGCGCGCATCAACCTGTTTCACGCCGCCGTGGGCAAGGTGGTGCGCTTGCCGCACGCCCCAGTCGCCAATCTCAAGCCCGCCCCCCCCGAGCCGATCCCCAAGCAGCAGTTACTCGACGATGCCGCTGCCTTGCAGGAAGCCATCAGCGACGCGGTGGATATCAGCAGCCTGCTGGAAACGGATGAGCGCTTGAGCTTTCGCCGCCCGGGCGTGGGTCCGGACGTGACCCAGAAGCTGCGCCGGGGCAAGTGGTCGATTCAGCGCCAGGTCGACCTGCATGGCATGCGCACGGACGAGGCGCGCGAGACTCTGACCGTCTTTATCCGTGAGGCGCATCGCCAAGGCATACGCTGTGTGCGGGTGGTGCACGGCAAAGGCCTGGGCTCGCCCGGCAAGGCCCCTGTGCTCAAGGACAAGGTGCACCGCTGGTTGGTGCAAAAGTCCGAGGTGGTGGCCTTTGTGCAGGCGCAACCCATGCAAGGTGGCGCCGGCGCGGTAGTGGTGCTGTTGCAGCCCGTGCGCGCTGCTATTTAAGCGCCACGGACGGCCATGGGGCTGCCGCATCCACCATAATGACGCGTCGGTCAACAAACGAATATTCATTTCAAATCTGGGAGAAATTCAATGCGCATCGCCCCAACTTTGCCATCTCAGTCCTGACACGCAAAGCCTTCCATGGATACTTGGCAATTCATCAGCTTGGGTGTGGCGGCCGCACTGTCCTGCCTGTATGCGCTTGAACGCAAGAAGCGCGTGCAAGCCACTTCCGACCGGGACCGCGCCTTGGACCAGATGTCCGCCAAAAATGACCAGGACTTTCGCACCGGCCTGATGACACCGGATGCATTTGACAAAGCCTTGAACGATGCCACCCAAAAGGCTGACCGTGCTGGTGGCTCCTACGCTGTGTTAGCCATTGTGCTGGACAACTTCGGACTGATACAGGACGGTTTTGAGACAGAGATTGGCGACCAAGTCCTCAAACTGACCGCACAGCGCCTGCTGACCAGTGTCGGCCATAGCGCCAGTGTCTGCAAGGGTGAGGGCGGCGAATTTGCGGTGCTGCTCAGCGGCGGCGTCCCCATCGGCACCCAGGCAGCCAGACGCATCAATGCCGAGCTTTCCAAACCCCTGGAGCTTTCGGCCAACACCACCCAATCGACCTGCTCGATCGGCATTGCGGTCTATCCAGAACATGGCGCCCGGGCCAAGATGTGGGGCAATGCCTCCTTGGCCATGCGCAGCCTCAAAAGCAGCGGTGGCAATGACTATTGCGTCTACGACCCGGCGATGGCCGTACAAGCCCGCGATGAGGCGGTGATGGTCAACGACCTGCGCCAGGCCGTGGAGGCGCAGCAGTTCACCCTGTACTTTCAACCCAAGATCGATGCGCAAAGCCTACAGGTGACTGCGGCCGAGGCGCTGCTGCGCTGGCACCATCCCACGCGCGGCTTTGTCAGCCCGGTGGTCTTCATTCCGCTGGCGGAAAAACACGGGCTGATGGGGCCAATCGGTAACTGGGTCATTGAAGAGGCCAGTCGCACCGCCGCCGTCTGGCTGCAGAGCGGCCTGCGCATGCGGGTTGCAGTCAACATCTCGGGTTACCAGATGCGCCAGGACAATCTGGTGGAGCACATTGTCTCGGTCCTCGAACGCCATGGCGTGCAACCCGAGCGCTTCACCTGTGAGATCACCGAGACGGTGGCCATGGAAGACACGGCTGCCACCAAGCTGACCTTCGAGAAAATGCGCCAGGCCGGCTTTCACGTATCAATTGACGACTTTGGCACCGGCTATTCCAGTCTGGGCTCGCTGCGCCGTCTGCCAGCGGCCGAACTCAAGATTGACCGGGCCTTTGTCATGGACCTGGAGACCAGCGAAGAGGCCCGCTCGATTGCCAAGTCCATCATCGACATGGCCCGCGCCTTGGGCCTGAAGGTCATTGCCGAAGGAGTGGAAACCCTGGGACAGAGCAATCTGCTGGTGGACATGGGCTGCGACGAGCTGCAGGGCTTTTTATACTCCCTGCCGATTCCGGCCGAAGACCTGCAAAAGATGGCCATGCAGCGCCACGGCGGCAGCGGCTCAGACTTTCGAGACTCGCTCTATGCCACCAACTTTCTCAGGGACATCGGGTAGCGACCCTATCTAGTTGCGTTGGGGAAAAACAGCTGCTGGCCGTCGATCTTGTAGGACGCAATCACGTCCTGACCGGCGGGCGAAATCACCCAATCGACAAACTTCTGAGCATCGACCGCCTTTACATGCGCGAACTTGGCCGGGTTCACGACCATCACGCCGTACTGGTTGAACAAGGCCTTGTCGCCCTCCACCAGCACCGCCAAGTCGGCGCGGTTCTTGAAGCTCAGCCAGGTGCCGCGGTCGGCCAGCACATAGGCGCCGGTGCTGGCCGCCATGTTGAGCGCCGGGCCCATGCCGCAGCCGCACTCCTTGTAGCCCGAGCCCTTGCTCGCGCCCTCACCCAGCGCCTTCCAGAAACGCAACTCGGCCGCATGCGTGCCGCTCTTGTCGCCGCGCGAAATAAAACCGGCGTTGCTGGACGCGACTTTTTTCAGCGCTTCGGCAATGTTGTTGCCCTTGAGTTTTGCCGGATCGGCCACCGGCCCGATCAGCACAAAGTCGTTGTACATCACGGGGTAGCGCTTGATGGCGAAGCCCTCGGCCACGACCTTTTCTTCGGCCACCTGGTCATGCACAAACAGTACATCGGCATCGCCCCGGCGCCCCATGTCGATGGCCTGACCGGTGCCCACGGCAACCACCTTCACCTCCACGCCGCTGGCCTTCTTGAACTCCGGCAGCAAATACGGGAACAAGCCCGACTGCTCGGTGGACGTGGTCGACGCCATCACGATGGTGGGCGTTTGCGCCAGCGCGCCCCAACTGGCGCTGCAGGCGAGTACGACCAGGGTAAGGCGACGGCTCAGGGCTGCGCGGTGCGCGGTGTGGTGTTTCATACGAGATCTCCTTTTACAAATGAATGGGCTTCGCGGTAGCGCTGGGCCAGCGCGCCTGCGGCGAAAAATTCCTGCACCGGCAAATCGGCCAGCACGCGACCCTGCTCCAGATAAACCACCCGGCTGGCCAGGCGCTTGACCTGGCCCAGGTTGTGGCTGGCAAAGACCAGGGTCATGGACGGGTCATGCTCGGCAAGGTGTTGAATCAGCGCCTCGACCTCGCGTTTGGCGTGCGGGTCCAGGCTGGAGGTGGGCTCATCGAGCAAGAGCACACGCGGCCGCGTGGCCCAGGCACGCGCCAGTGCCACGCGCTGCTGCTGCCCGCCCGAGAGCTTGCGCGCCGCACGCAAGGCATGTTCGGCCATGCCCACAGACTGCAGCGCGTCCATGGCCAGCCATTGGGCCGAAGACCATTTCTGGCCGCGCAACCACAGGCCCAGCGCCACATTGTTTTGCGCCGACATGCGCATCAGATAGGGCCGCTGAAACACCATGGCCTGGCACAGACTCTCGTCGCGCCGCAACAGGCCGCTGCTGGTGCGCAACAGGCCGTGCAGCACCCGCAACAAGGTACTCTTGCCACAACCGTTGGCGCCAATAAAGGCCACGCGCTCGCCAGGTGCAATCTGCAGGTCAATGTCGCACAGCGCATGCAGCGTGCGTGCACCCATGCCAAAGCGCACGTTGGCCTGCTCCAGTGCAAACACCGGCGTCATGCCCTAAGCTCCAACCGTGGCATGGCGCTGGAGGCGCCCTCCTCCTGGTCACGCCAGCGGCGCAGCAGCGCCAACACGCTGTTGAGCACCAGCACCAGCAGCAGCAGCACCAACCCCAAGCCCAGCGCCAGCGGCAAATCTCCCTTGCTGGTCTCCAGCGCAATGGCCGTGGTCATCACACGGGTGAAGCCGTCGATGTTGCCGCCGACTATCATCACCGCACCCACTTCCGATATGGCACGCCCAAAGGCCGCCAACAGCACGGTCAGCAGCGCATAGCGTTCGTCCCAGGCCAATAGCACGCTGCGCAGCAGAGCCCCTGCGCCCATGGACTGCAACTGTTCGCCATGCAGGCCTTCGGCATCTTCTACCACCTGGCGTGTCAGCGCCGTGACCACCGGCAGCACCAACAGGGCTTGCGCAAGTACCATGGCCTTGAAGGAAAACAGCCAGCCCAAAAAGCCCAAAGGCCCGGAGCGCGACAGCAGCAGATACACAACCAGCCCCACCACCACCGAGGGCACGGCCAGAAAGGTATTGAGCATGGCCAGCAGCACGGCCCGACCTGCAAAGCGGCTCACGCCCAGGGCAGCGCCCAACAGCAGGCCCAGCGCGCAGGCAATCACCGTGGCGCAGACGCTGACCCAAAGGGAGCGCGCCACAATCGCCATCAAGCTGGGGTCCAGGGAAAAAATCAGGTTCAGCGCCATTGCGGCGCTATCGGTAAAGCTCGTCATAACTTCAGGTATCGTAGTCGTAGCTCCAAAAACCAACCATATGAAACGTCGTGCATAGGCTTCAGTTCCACTACACCCTCTCCCGCCAGACCAGCCCGGCGCTGGTACGCAACCCGCTGATCGATTTGCTGCAAGCCGTATCCACACAGGGCTCCATTTCGGCCGGCGCACGCGCGCTGGGTCTGAGCTACCGCCATGTTTGGGGTGAACTCAAACGCTGGGAACAGGAACTGGGCAACGAATTGTTGGTCTGGGAGAAAGGCCAGTCGGCGCGCCTGACCGAATTCGGCGCCAAACTGATGTGGGCCGAAGGCCAGGCCCAGGCCCGCCTGGCGCCGCAAATCGAGGCCCTGCGCAGCGAACTGGAGCGCGCCTTTGCAGTGGCCTTTGACCCGCAGGCCCATGTCGTCATGCTGTATGCCAGCCACGATCACGCACTGGGCGCGTTGCGGGAATTTGCACTGGAAGCAGACGCTTGGTCGGCCACCCGCACCCGGCTGCACCTGGACATGCGCTTTAGCGGCAGCGTGGATGCCATCCGCGCACTCAACGAGGGGCGCTGCGTCATGGCCGGTTTTCACACCCTGCAAAACCCACAGCAGGGCTCGGTGGCCGAAAAAATTTACAAGCCGCTGCTCAAGCCGGGGTTGCACAAAATCATCGGCTTCGCCACCCGCACCCAAGGACTGATGGTGGCCGCTGGCAATCCCCTGCATCTGCGCACCTTGCAAAATGTGCAAACCCGTTCTGCGCGCTTTATCAACCGCCCGCTGGGCACCGGAACGCGTGTGGTGCTGGACGAGTTGTTGGCGCAATGCGGTCTGCTGGCAGCACAGTTTCCCGGCTACGAACACACGGAGCCCTCGCACACCGCTGTGGCCCATGCCATTGCTTCGGGCGCTGCGGACGTAGGCCTGGGCATTGAAGTGGCGGCACTGGCGCACGGCCTGGACTTTGTGCCCCTGCTGGAAGAAAGCTACCACTTGGTGTGCCTGAAATCGGCGCTGGATGATCCGGCCATTGTGGCGCTGATGGACCTGCTCAAAAGCCCGGCCTGGCAGGCGCAACTGGCTGCACTGCCGGGCTACCAACCCTGGCACAGCGGCGAGGTGCAGTCGCTGCGCCAGGTGCTGCCGTGGTGGGACTTTGCCAGTAAGCGAAAAACGGCCACCGATGGCGCATGAGCCGTGGACCTGCGACCCCGAGGAGCTGTCAACCTCCCCCGCGCTGCATGTAGAGATCAAAGCGTTTCATGAAGGTGTAGCGCGCCGCCTCATCGACGCCAGCGAAGCGAAAGCTCACGAACAGACGCGGCATGGAAACCTGCGCAATCACGCGCGGCTCTGCCACTTGCCACTTCAGACCCAACGCTCCGTCACCCAAGCGCACTCCCACCGTGCGCTCCTGGCGCTTCCAGTGGTTCTCGCCTATGGCATCAGGCAGCCAGCGCAGCCAGTCGGCCTCCGTGCAGCCCATGTCGCGCTCAAAGCGCTCATCGTAAACAGATTGCATTTCCGTCGCATTCATCTTGACGCTAACCACCCGCAATGGGAGGCCAGATAGCCAGCACATCATCGGGTTGCAGAGCCAGCGTGGCACGGTCCTCTGGCGCAATGTAGCGCCCGTTGATCAGCACCAGATGCACCATTTTTTCAGGCAAACCAAAGGGTTCGATCACCTGCAGAATAGTGGAACCCGGCGCCACCTCCAGGCTGACTTTGTTGGCGGTGCGGTGCTGCAGTGGCAGAAAGTCGGTCAGCGACGCGAATAGTTTGAAGGTAATTTTCATCACGACAGATGCTAACGCCGACGCGCGTCATTGGCACCCGACCATTCCTGCTGCCCCTGCGCCGCGCCCAGGTAGGCCTCCATCAGCTGGGTCGGGTCGTTCTTTAGCACTTCCTTCCATGCGCCCAGTTTCACCTGGCCTTCGACCAGGCCGCGCATCACGCCCACATGCTCGGTCCAGCCGACCGAGTTGCAGCCCACCAGCACATCGTCCTGGAACTGCAAGCTTAAATGCCGTCCGCTGGCCGCATCGGTCAGCTCCACATGCTCGCCGCCGGGCCGGCCTTGCCAATCGCCAAAGCTGGTGGAGATCAGGCCCAGCGTATCCAGCACGTTGATCTGGGTGACGCCCTTGAGTTCGGAACCCAAAGCCTTGCCGCGCGCATGGCTGACCATATTGGCGCCGGCAATGCGCGCCTGCTCGGCGGCGTTGGGCTGAATGGCGCTGACAATCATCTTGCCGCTGACCTTGTCAAAAGCCTCGGCGCAATCGCCTGCGGCGTAAATGCCAGGCACATTGGTTTGCAGGTGCTCGTCGGTCAGCACACCCAGCAGGCAGGTGACTCCGGACTTTTCCAGATAGCCAATCGCGGGGCGCACGCCGGCGGCGCTGATCACCAGATCGGCCTCCACCGTTTTTCCGTTGGAGAGTTTGACTTGCAGTGGCTTCTTGGTGTCCCCGCCGGCACCCAGCAGGCCGAGAATGCGCTCCCCGATGCCAGGCTCCGGGCGTGCAATGGACTCCACCTTGGTGCCGGTAAACACCTGCACGCCCTTGGCCTCGCACCAGTCGCGGATCATGCCGCCGGCTGTGGGCCCCATCATGCGCGGCACCATGCGGTCGCCCATTTCGACGACGCTCAGTTGCACGCCACGGGAGGCCAGTGCCTCCATGATGATGCAGCCGATAAAGCCGGCACCGAGTTGCAGCACGCGCGCACCTTTTGTGGCCAGGGCCGCAATCTTGCGAGCGTCTTCCAGCGTCCAGCAGGTGTGCACGCCCTCGGAATCAATGCCTGGAATGGGTGGACGGATGGGGTGCGAGCCGGTGGCGATCAACAGCGTGTCGAACGCCAGGCTCTGTCCATTGTCCAGTGCCACGGTTTTGGCGGCAGCATTCACTGCCGTCACCTTGGCCTGAACGATGCCGATACTCAGGTCAGAAAAATGCGTAGGGCTCTTGCGCAAATAGGTGCCGCGCTCATCCACATTGCCAATCAGCAAGTAGGGAATCGCCATGCGGGAGTAGGACGGCTCTGGCTCGTCACCGACGATGGTGATGCGGTCCTGCGGGGCCAACTTACGGATGGTTTCGGCGGCGATGACACCGGCAGGGCCGGCGCCAAGAATCAGGTGATGGGTCATGGGTGTGTGCTCCAGAAAAAAAGAAAGGCGGCCCGTGAATGACCGCCTTTTATACCTTGCTGACAAACCACCCGGCGCGGTCCGCTATTCGCGGCGCGCGGGTGGTTTGCGTGCTGTGGCTTACAGGCCCAGACGCGCGTGCGTTTCGGCAGTCGGACGGCCTTCAGAGTCCCAACCGCGGGCGGCATAGTACTTGGGCATCATCTCGGCCAGCATGTTGACCTTGCCCTTGGCCGGGCCGCTGTTCACGGCTTCGGTCAACAGGCGCTTGGGCAGGCTGTCGTCCTTGGCGGTAAAGCCCGCACGGTTGTTGAACTCGCGCTCCATGTTCCAGATGCGCTCGCCAATGTGGGCCAGGGCTTCGGTGTCGAACTCATCACCGCAGGCGCCTTGCAGCTGGGGTGCCAGATCGGCCAGACCCCAGGCAAAGGTGGTGAAGATACATAGACCGGAAGAGTCGAACGCGGCGGTCGCATCCTGGAACGCCTTGACCAGCTCGGGCTTGCCTTCATGCTCCAGCGGATCGGTCTTGACCGGAATGCCCAGCACTTCGGAGGCGATGGTGTAGCCGCGCAGATGGCAGCCGCCCCGGTTGGACGTGGCGTAAGCCAAGCCGATACCCTGGATGGCACGGCCGTCGTAGGCCGGGAATTCCTGGCCCTTGCTGCTCATGCTGAGGTCAGGGTGGCCATACTTGGCGGTCAGCCGCTTGGAGCCCTGGCCGATTTCCTTGCCAAAGCCGCGTCCTGCCACGGTCTCATCAACCAAGAAGGCCAAGGCTTCGGCGGAACCGAACTTGGCATCAATGCCAATCTGTTCCTTGGTCAGCACGCCCATTTCATACAGCTCCATCACGGCACCGATGGTGGCGCCGAAGCTGATGGGGTCAATGCCTTCTTCGTTGCAGATCAGGTTGGCGTATTGCAGCGCTTCCAGGTCTTTCACGCCGTTGGCAGCGCCCAAGGCCCAGGCCGCTTCGTATTCCAGGCCGCCATTGGCGCCCCAGTATTGCGGCTTGGTGGCCACGGTGAAGTGGCCCTGGTCCATCTTGCTGATGCGTCCGCAGGCGATGGTGCAACCGAAGCAGGCCTGGTTCGTCACCAAATGCTTTTTGCCGTCGGTGGCGCGCGGTGTGGCCATGGCCTCGGCCGAGATGTCTTTGGCGCTTTCAAACTGGCTGTCGCGGTGGTTGCGGGTGGGCAAGGCGCCCACTTCGTTGATCACGTTCATCAGCACCTGGGTGCCGTAGGCAGGCAGGCCCTGGCCGGTGACACCGTTTTCGGCCAGGATCTTTTTCTTTTCCTTGACGGCGGCCATAAACGCTGCGGGATTTTTGATGTTGCCCACGCCCTTGGTGCCGCGCACCGCAATAGCCTTGAGGTTCTTGCTGCCCATGACGGTGCCCACACCCGAGCGGCCGGCCGCGCGGTGCAGGTCATTCACCACGGCGGCAAACAGCACGCCGTTTTCACCGGCCTTGCCGATGCTCGACACGCGGGTCAGCGGGTCTTGCAGGCTCTTCTTCAGCAGGCCTTCGGTTTCCCAGACGCTCTTGCCCCACAGGTGGGCGGCGTCGCGCAGTTCGGCGACGTCGTCGTTCACGTACAGGTAGACGGGCTTGGGAGAAGCGCCTTCAAAAATCACCATATCCCAGCCGGCCATCTTGAACTCTGCCCCCCAGTAGCCGCCCGAATTGGAGCAGGCAATGGCGCCGGTCAGCGGGCTCTTGGTGATGACGGTGTAGCGCCCGCCGGTAGAGGCCATGGTGCCGGTCAATGGGCCGGTGGCCCAGATGATTTTGTTGGCGGGCGACAATGGATCGACCGTGGCATCGACCTCTTCGCAGAGGTATTTGGTGCCCAGACCGCGCGAGCCGATATAGGCGCGGGCCCATTCCATATTGAGGGGTTCGGACTTGACGGTACCTGCGGTCAAGTCAACGCGAAGAATTTTTCCTGCCCAAGACATGTTGGTGCTCCTTTAAGTTGCGGAGGGCTGGTTGCCCAACTTGTTGGCCCATGCTTCCATCTTGCCAAGACCCGTCCAGTTGGCGTCGATGAAGGTGATGGCAGAAGTGGGGCAGGCATCGGCACAGGCCGGGTCACCACCGCACAGGTCGCACTTCTGCACCTTGCCGGTTTCTTCCACGTAGTTGATGGTGCCAAACGGGCAGGCAATGGTGCAGACCTTGCAGCCGACACAGGTGGCTTCGTTCACCACCTTGGCGCCCGTTGCTTTATCCACGGTGATGGCTTCTACGGGGCAGGCGTGCAGGCACCAGGCCTCGTCGCACTGCGTGCAGGTGTAAGGCACTTTTTTGCCGGTTTCATGGAAGTTGAAGACCTTGATGCGGGACTTGGCGGTGGCGAAGGTGCCGTAGTTCTCGAAAGAACAGGCCATCTCGCACTGCAGACATCCGGTGCACTTGTCTGCGTTGATATGCAATAGTTTTTGCATGCGTTTCTCCTGTGTATTTGCTAGAGGCTTGGCGGCAACCTATGCACGGCCCTACCTATGAAATGATTTGCCTACGCATTGTTGAAGCGATAGACCATGGCGACACTAGGGATTACCCTTGTCGGGATTGGCAAATGTTGGATATTCTCAATTTGCAACACAATTGCCTTGTACCCTCGCGCTGCGCTTAGCTCGCATCCCAAGTCATTCCCACCCCATGCCACAGCCCCTGACCTCCCCTGCGCCAGAAAATTCCGTCGCACGCCTTGACGCCATTGCACAAGCGCGTCAAGGCTTGCTGGCGGGCCGCACAGGCGAGGGGGGTCTGGTATCACCTTGGGTGGCGCGCTCCTGGCAGCGTTGCCTGCAACAAGGCCTGGCGCCGGATAGGCTCGCCGAGTTTGACCTGATCAGCCCCAGCCATGCGCGCCACACCTTTGACGACAACGCGCATCTGGTGCAAACCGCCAAGCCCCTGCTCGAAAATCTGGGCCGGGCGGTCGTCAACACCGGCTACTTTGTCATTCTCACCAACCAACACGGCGTGGTGGTGGATGTGAACGGCCCGATTGACCGCAGTGACCGCCGCGCCGATTTGATCACCCGCATAGGAACCGACCTGTCCGAGCAGCGCGTGGGCACCACGGCCATAGGCACGGCGCTGACCGAACAGCAAACGGTATGGTTGCACCGGGGCGAACACTTTTTTTCAGACACCGCAGCCTATAGCTGCGCCGGCGCCCCGGTGTACGGCCCCACCGGTGCTTGTGTGGGCATGCTGGACTTGACCGCCATAGACGCAATCGAGCGCCCGGAGCTGACCCATCTGGTAACCCATGTGGCAGGCAAAATTGGCAATGCGCTGGTGCTGGCCCAGGCCCACCGCCTGCTGCTGCGACTGAACTGGCCGGGTAATGCGCTGGGCAGCGATGCCGACGGACTGTTGTGTCTGGATGCCGACGGCTGGATCACCGGCGCCAACCCAATGGCACGGCAAATGGTGTCGGGCCTGCAAGGCGTGGAGCGGGTGCATGCCACCGAGGTCTTTGGCCTGCCCCTGCACCTGCTCTTTGACGCCGCGCGGCGCGGCCACCACACCCTTGAAATCCCACTGTGGACAGGCCTGATACTCCACGCCATGGCGGTTGCCCGCGTCAACTTGCCCACACCCTATGAGGCAGCGCCTCTTGGTGCTACCGGGCTCAAGGACATGGAAACTGCCATGATTTACAAGGCGGTGGACCAGGCCCGCGGCAATGTGGCACAGGCGGCGCAGGCCCTGGGCATCAGCCGTGCCACGGTCTACCGCAAGTTGGCCAGCAAGTTGCGGCCTTAGCCATGCTGTCGCCTGCCAATCAGGTCCGGACCATCAATTCGTTGACCACGCTGGAAATGCCCGGTGCTGACCAGGCCGCACCAAAAACGGCGGAACGTTCGGGCAAGGAATCCACCTTACCGCGCAAGGTGACCACCGAGCCATGGACATCGACCGAAATATCCCTGGCCTCACGCTCCGCATGGCGTTTGAGTGCTTCACGGATGCGCACACCCAGGTTGGCCGGCACCACGGAGGTCTTGAGCGAAATGAGGTTGCTCACCCCCACCACGCCGGTCAGTGCGCGTGCGGCCTTGCTGGCACTCTGGCGCTGGTAGTCCCAATCGACCTCGCCCTTGAGCGTCACCCAAGCCTTCTCGACCATCACCTGGATGCGATCTGCTGGCACCTGCGCATGCCACTTCAGCGCCGACTCCACGGCAGCGGCAATCTCGGAGTCGCTGCGCTTGTGGCCGGGCTCGAGTTTGACATCCAACTCCACGGCGAGGGCCTGAACACCCTGTACCCTTGCTACGGCCTTCTCCACAGCGAACTTCTCGGCAAAGGTGTCGAGATGGCCAGTAAGCGTCACCACTCCATTCTTCACCGCGACGCCAATCTGGGTGGCGTGGACGGAAGGGTCCCACTCCAGTTCCATGATCACATCGTCCTTTAGTTGCTCATCGGTCTTCATAGGGTTCCTTTCCGTCAGCGTGGCTTGTGAATGAATACTGGATTCGGTAGCGCTGTCCACCGTGCGCCAGTGAAAGGAATCCTAGAAGTGACGCATCGACTGGCGTTTGCGAAAGCGCAAACCAGACGCCGACGCACGACGGCATCATCGCAAAGATGGCCCAACAATCGTCGTTCTGTCGCGCGAGCAGCGCATGAGCCTGCCGCCCCTGATTCGCGCCCTGCTCGAGCCCGCGCGCTACGGTGGCGAAGTGGCCGAGGTGCGTCTGGAGCAAACCCATATTTCATGGGTGCTGCTGGCGGGCGCCTTCGCCTACAAGATCAAAAAAAACATCAAGCTGTCCTTCCTCGATTTCAGCACGCTGGCGCAGCGCAAGCACTATTGCGAAGAGGAGCTGCGCCTAAACCAGCGCTTTTCAGCCGATCTCTACCTGGACGTTCTGCCCCTATTCAACACAGCAAAAGACCCGCAATGGCAGGTCAAGGGCGCCCCCATCGAATATGCCGTCCGGATGCGGCGCTTTGCACAAAGTGCACGACTCGACCGGATTTGTGCACGCGGTGCGCTAACACCTGAGCATATTTCCGACCTGGCCCATACCGTGGTGGCCTTCCACCAGGGCGCGGCCATTGCACCTGCAGAGTCCGGCTGGGGTTCACCTGCCAGCGTAAAAGAACAGGCGCGGCAAAATTTCACCGATCTGCATGCGCTGCTGCCAGACCCGAGCGCGCAAGCGAGCATCCAGGTAGTGCAGCGCTGGACCGACCAACAACAGCAGTTGCTGGCACCGCTGATGGCGGCACGCCAGCAAGCCGGTTACGTGCGCGAATGCCATGGCGATCTGCACCTGTCCAACCTGCTCCTGCTGAAGCAGAGGGTCAGACTCTTTGATTGCATCGAGTTCAGTGAGGAACTGCGCTGGATCGACGTGGCCAGCGAACTGGCCTTTACCTATGTGGATTTGCTGGCACATGGCAAGCCTGGACTGGCCAGCTGGTTTGTCAACGAGGCCTTGGACCGCAGCGGAGACTATGCCTGTGCGCCACTGTTGCGCTTTTACGCCGTCTACCGCGCCATGGTCCGGGCCAAGGTCGCACTGCTGCAGACCGGCAACGGTGGCGACCGCAGGCCAGAGGCGCTGGCCTTGGTGGCTCTGGCACAGCGTCTGGCCATCGGAGTACCGTTGCAGCTGTGGATCACACACGGAGTATCCGGCTGCGGCAAGACCACCGTCACCAACCGCATGCTGCAAGAGAACGCGCCCGCACAGACGCTGCGCCTACGCCTCGATCTGGAGCGCAAGCGCCTGTTCGGCCTGGGCGCACTGGAGCACAGCGGCTCGGAACTGAATGCCGGGCTCTACACGCCCGAAGCCAGCGCAAAAATCCATGCCCACGTGCTGGCACTGACAGAAGCCCTGCTGCAGGCAAACTGGTCGGTCATCGTGGACGGCACTTTTTTGCAGCGCGAGCAGCGCGACCGCTTTCGCCAACTCGCCCACGCGACCCATGCGAACTTCAGCATCCTGGCACCGCAGGCGTCGCCGCAAGAGCTACGCGAGCGCGTGCAAAGTCGCCAGGCGCTGGGCCAGGATGCGTCGGAGGCAGGCTTGGCCGTGCTGGAGCATCAACTGCAATCGCTGCAAGCACTGGCTGCAGATGAACCCCTCCGGCCTGAAACCGCATGAGCTGGCAGCCGGGCTGGATGGCTAGGCAGCAATCACCCGTGGCACCTTGCCGCTCTTGCCTCTTTGCAGCGCCACGCCCTGGCGTGCAATGGCCGCGCTGTGGGCGTCCTGCACAAAGATGGTGGGCTGGCCCGAGGAGCCGGAGCTCTCCCACACTAGGTAGCGCCCCAGATAGGGCTCGCCAATGCGCTCTGGGTCGGCGAACAAGCGACGCAGGTCTTGCAGGCGGATCTCCGGGTCGGAGACCCATTTTACTGGTACATGTGGCGGCGATTCATGGTCAAGCCTTGCGCGGCAGAGCCCCTGGGCGACGCGAGAATCTGGTAAACACCGAGTTCACCGGACTCAAACTCCAGGGCCGATGCCGCCATGTACAGCCGCCATATGCGGTAGGTTGACTCATTTACATGGCGCAGCGCCGCCGCATGCTGCTGGTCCAGGCGCCGCACCCATTCACGCAGGGTAAGAGCATAGTGCGGCCGCAGGCCCTCCAAATCCAGAATCTCGAATTGCGAGCGCTCCATGGCGCGCTGAATATTGCTCACCGTGTCCAACTCGCCATCCGGAAATACATAGCGGTTGATAAACAGCGAGGGCAGGTCGTCGCCCCAGCCTTCTTCGTCGTGCGTAATGCCGTGATTGAGGAAGAGGCCCTGAGGACGCAGCAGGCGGTGCACGGCATCAAAGTACTGTGGCAAATTCTTCAGACCCACGTGCTCAAACATGCCCACGCTGGCGATTTTGTCAAAGCGGGCCACCCCCGGCAGATCGCGGTAGTCCTGTAGCTCGACCGTGACCAGGCTGCCAAGCCCCTGCGCCGCTATGCGCGCACGCGCCAGTTCAAACTGGCGCTCACTGAGCGTGATGCCATGCGCACGCACGCCGTAGTACCGCGCGGCGTGAACAATCAGCGCACCCCAGCCACAGCCAATGTCCAGAAACTGCTCGCCCGGCTGCAACTGCAACTTGCGGCAGATGTGGTCGAGCTTGGCACACTGTGCCTGCTCCAGCGTCATGTCGGGTCGCTCAAAGTAAGCGCAGGAATACACCATGCTCTGACCCAACCACAGCGCATAAAAGTCGTTGGACAGGTCGTAGTGAAAGGCGATGGCGTCCCGGTTTTCATGCCGTGAGTGCGAGCGTACCGCGTTGGCCTCCAGCCGCTCGGATGGCGCACGGTCTGCGCCCAGTCCAGAGGCAGTTCCCAGCAGCCGCAGAGCCACCCGCAAGCGATCGGGCAGCGTCAGCCGCAAGGAATGCAAATAGTCTTTGAGTTTCAATGCGGCAAAAATATCGCCATCCACATCCAGGGCACCGCGAAAATAGGCATCGGCAAAACGCAGGGGATTGCGCCCCAGCAGTAGGCTGCGCAACACCTGCGGATCACGCAAGCACAGCGCAAACTTAGGCTCGACCGCAGAGCTTCCTGTATTTCCGAAGTTGGACGAACTACCGTCTGGAAGCTGCAGCGCCATGGCACCGTCAAAACTGGCCAGCAGCTTGCCAAACATGGGCTTCCATCGGTCAATTTCTCCCCGGGTCCGCTGTGCTACCGAGCGCACTGATGGCATGGCATTACTCCTGTGAATGCCCTGCAATCTAAGCGCCAGACCCAGGCGGGGCTTGCGGATTCGCAATTCCCGCGCGACCAAGCGCGGCCAGACTGATCACTCCATTCACACACGGCCCAAGGAGTCTCATGTACAAACAGCTATTGCTTCCCCTGGACGGTTTCACACAGCGCGTGCTGCAACCCACCCAGCCACCCGTGCTGGTGGTGCGCGATTAAAGCCGTGTCTAAGGGCTCGGTCGGCCCTTGGCTTGGCTGCCTTCGGCCCGGGCCGAGAGGTAGGCATACAAATCTGCGATATGCGCGTTCACCAAGGGATTGCCCTGCCAAGCCGGCATCGTGAGCGCCGGTTCCTTGCGTTGCAGGACATCGTCGATCCATTTATCCGATGGCTGCTGCCCATCAGCGGCCTGTTTGGGAGGAAGATTCCATTCATAGCGATTCAGCACCAGACCAAGAAAGCCGCGTGGACCCAATTGCTGGACTATGGGCAAGAGATCGGGAGCGTTCATTGCGCCGATCGCCCCGATAATCCTTGCGACTTGTCAAGACTTACAAGGGCCCGATCGCACTGATGACGAAATTCGCCTTCTCGGTCAGGTCCTGATCCGAATCTGCGTAGCGGTCTGCAATGGCGCGAAATTCAAAGCTCAGGTCCAGAAAAGCATCCACTACCTCGGGGTCGAAATGCCTGGCGCTTCCGGCAACGATGATATCGGCGGCCTCTTCGTGAGGCATACCAGGTTTGTAGATACGCGGGCTGATCAGTGCATCGTATACATCTGCCAGCGCCATGATGCGCGCAACCAAGGGAATGGCTTGCGCAGCCAGACCCTGCGGGTAGCCCGTGCCGTCCCAGCGCTCATGGTGTGAATACACGACATCCTTTGCGACTTCAAAAAAGTCCCCGATATTACCGGCAGTCTGGCGAGCGCTCTCCAGGGCATCACGACCCAGGGCCGGGTGCCTTTTCATGACCTCGAACTCTTCGGGCTCATAACGCCCGGGTTTATGCAGAATCCGATCCGGAATGCCCACCTTGCCGATGTCGTGCAAGGGCGCACATTTGTAGAGCAAGTCTATGACTTCATCCGTGAGAACGTCCACATAGGCCGACTTGCGCCGCAGTTGCAAGGCCAGGGCGCGCACGTAATTCTGGGTTCTGCGCAAGTGGTTGCCGGTGTCCACATCGCGCGTCTCGGCCAGGGACGCCATGGCGAGTATCGTCATGTCCTGCATGGAGCTGATCTGTCGTGTGCGCTTGGCAACCTCAAACTCCAGGTATTCATTGCTGATCTGCATGGAACGGCTGCGATGGGCAACGGCCAAATGCGCATGCACCCGGGACGACAGGATGCCGGGGTTGATGGGGCGTGTGATGTAGTCCACCGCGCCCAGGTTCAGGCCCGTCCCCTCGTCGGCCATCTCCGACTGGCTGGTCAGAAACAATACCGGAATATTGCAAGTCAGGGAATCAGCCTTGAGCAGGCGACAAACTTCATAGCCATTGATGCCCGGCATCATCACGTCCAGCAGGATCAGGTCCGGCTGTTCCTGCTGTGCCAGTTGAATGGCCCGTACTCCCTCCTTGGCAGTCTTTATCAGATAGTTGTCGCGCAGCAAACCAGACACCAGCGACAGGTTGCTCGCCTCGTCGTCTACTACCAGAATAGTCGGCTTGACTGCCGGAAATATCTTCATATCAAAACCTCAATCCGGTGGGAGGCCAGGCGCGGCTCGCAGCAAGATTTGCAGCGCCACTTCAAAGTCAAATTGTTCGACCAGCCCACATAGCAACTCGTAGTCAGACCCCAGCCCCCTACGCAGCAGCTCCGCATTGCCTGCAAACAGGGTCTGCACTTCGGTGTTGCCTTGCCTGAGCAGCTGCGCCGCCTGTGCGCACAATGGCGCCAACGCATCCATATCCACTGGCACACCCTCAGGCACTGCAGGCGGTACAAATGCAAGAGCTGCCTGGATGCGTCGCGCCAATCCATGGGAGGCCACTTCCAACGCATCCACCACAGCGTCTATTTGCTCGGGAACTACGTCCGCCTTGAACAGGAGTTCGGCCTTGGCGCACAAGGCGCTGCAATCATCTGCGCCCAGGTTCAGTGCCACGCCCTTGAGTGTGTGTGCCGCGCGCAGGGCTGTACTGAGGTCGTTGACGGCCAGTGCCTGACGCATCTGACCGGACACCGCGAGCAATTGCAGGCTGAACTTCAGCAGCAAGGAACGGTACAGCACCGCATCACGCCCACAATGGCGCAAGCCCTTGAGCGTGTCAATGCCGGCAATTTCCAGTTTCGGCGCACTGTCAGGCAGCAGCGGGTTGCTGGCTGAATGCACTGCTGCAACAGCATCGTCAGCATGCTGGCCCACTGCGCCCCAACGCGCCAGACTTCGGATCAGGGCATCGACGTCAATGGGTTTGGACAGGTGTTCATTCATGCCTTCGGCAATGCAGCGCTGCGCCTCTACATCCAGGGCATGTGCCGTCATGGCCACAATGGGCAACTTCGCAAAGCGAGGCATGCCGCGCAGCGCCAGGGTGGCCTGGTGTCCGTCCATGACCGGCATTTGCAGGTCCATCAGCACCATGGACCAGGGCAGGGGGTCTGCCTGGGCACAGAGCAGGTCCAGCGCCTCCTGCCCGTTGCCGGCAACCGTCACCCGCACCTCCAGCGATTGCAGCAACTCGGTGGCAATCTGCTGGTTTATTTCATTGTCTTCCACCAACAGCACGTGCATGCCGGCAAACCCCATGCGGACCGGCTCTGCCGGGCCCGGAATGGGTACATGGCCCTGCGACGGATACAACACGCCGGCCAGCGCGTCCCACAGGCGCGACTGGCTGACCGGCTTGTCGATAAAGGCGCTGGCACCGGCGCGGGTGCCGGCATCCCGCACCTCGTCGGCACCAAAGGCGGTGACCATGATGACCGCAGGGCGGTGCGACAGACTCGTGTCGTTTTCGATAGCCCGTGTGGCGGACACGCCGTCCATGTGCGGCATGCGCCAGTCCATGAGCACCACGGCGTAGGGGTCATGGGCGTCTTCGTTGGCAACCGCGGTCATGCCCTCCCGGGCACTGGCGGCCGCATCGGCACGCAGGCCCAGGGAACTGAGTTGCTCGCACAGAATTTGCCGGGCCGTGGCGTTGTCGTCCACCACCAGCACACGGGTGCCACTGGCGGCAGCGCGCGGCTGTTTTTCGGGGCGGAGCTGTGTCGACAGGCCGAACTCGACGGAAAAACTGAAGGTGCTTCCCACGCCTTCCCGGGATATGGCCTGAATACTGCCGCCCATCATCTCCACAAACCTTTGCGAGATCACCAGGCCCAGGCCGGTGCCGCCGAACTTGCGCGTGGTGGAACTGTCCGCCTGGGAAAACGCGGTAAACAATTTTTCACAATGCTGCGCGCTCATTCCAATGCCGGTGTCTTCCACCGCAACGTGGATGGCTACGTTGGTGCCCACCTGCCGCACCAGACTCACATCCACCTTGACCTGGCCCGCCTGCGTGAACTTGATGGCGTTGCTGAGCATGTTGATCAGCACCTGGCGCAGGCGCAACGGGTCGCCCATCAGACCCAACGGCACATCGGGCGCAATGCGGATCAGCAGTTCCAGTTCCTTTTCGACGGCCTTGGGTGCCAGCAAGAAAGACACACTATCCAACAATTCATCGACCCAGAACGCCGTGCGCTCCAGCTCCACCTTGCCGGCCTCTATTTTTGAGAAGTCCAGAATGTCATTGATAACGGCCAGCAGATTATTGCCTTCGGAATGGATCTTTTGCAGGTAATCCCGCTGCTTGGCGTTGAGGTCGGTGCGCAGCGCCAGATGCGACAGCCCGATGACTGCATTCATGGGCGTTCGGATTTCGTGGCTCATATTGGCCAGAAATGCGCTTTTGGCGCGGTTGGCCTCGTCGGCGCGCTCACGTGCCACTTCCAGTTCCGTGGCCTGGCTCTGCGTCTGCTGTAATAATTGTGCGGCCAGGTTGTTGCGGGTGTTGATTTCCAGATTCAAGGCAAGCAGGGGCAGTGACTCTGCCAGCAACGCCGACTGGTTGGAAAGCGGCTCAGCGATGCCCACCAATTCCATAACCGCCAGTGCCTTGTCTGACGCACCCATCAGCGGAATCAGCCTCAGCCATTTCGGTGCGCCGTTGAACAGACCGGATTGCACGCGCAAGGCGTTTGACTCCACATCACGCAGCTCCATCGCCACAGCATTCAGCGCGCACTGCCCGACCAGACCTTGTCCCGGCAGAAAACCCTTGGCCAGTGCCTGTCCATCGGCAACGCCACTGGTGCCAGCCAGTTGGTAGGCCTCACCATCCCATATATAGATGGCACCCACCAAGGCGCCGACCAGGGGCGTCAGGCGTGCCATCAGCTTGTGGGCAAAAGCTTGCGCGCCTTCAATGGCCTGGATCTCACGGCCCAGCTCATCCAGGCTGGACTTGATCCAGCGCTGCGCATCGGCCTCAATCGCCACCTGTTGCAAAACCTGAACGGACCGCGCCATGGTGCCCACTTCATTGCTGAAGTCCTGGTGCGGAATAGGCGTGTGCAGGTCACCATTGGCAAGCTTGCGCACACTTTGCTGCAAACCCTCGAATGGCCTTCGCACCGAAGCACCGATCAATAATCCGAAAGTGACACCGCTTACCGCACCAACCAGCAAGTAAACCCAGATCCACTTCTCCAGCAGCTTTGACAGGTCCTGGGCATCCTGTGATGCCTGCAGGGCCGCGGCCTCCTTGTGGCTGACCAGCGCATCCATCAACTGGTCCATTTTTTCGAAAACCGACACATTGTCAGCACTGATCAAGAACGCCGTTAGCGCGTCGTTGCGGTAATTTTTGCTTTGATCAATCAGGTCGATGGCGCGGTTCACGTTGTGCCCGTACATGACCGACAGTGCGCGTATTTCTTGCAATAGCTTGCGGCCTTCCGGTCGCACAAACAGGCGGTCACTTTGCTGCAAGGCAAGCTGCATTTGCGCATCGGCCTGGCGCACCAGGCTCTCGGCCGCTGCCCGACTCACTGCATCGGGGGACAGGGCCATCTGGCGGATAAAACGCCCCACGGCCATCAGCTGGATGTTGGCCTCCTTGATATGGGAAATGCCCTGCAACTCCTGGGCGAACATGACCTTGGTCTCGTCGGCCAGCACATGGTTGCTGTAGATCGATTGAAAACCGATCACCAGCACGATCAGCAACAAGGTTGCGGTACTGATGACCAGTTTGGTGCTGATGCGCAAACCTTCAAAATATCGTGTCATGGATTTCATACGGCAGCTTCGCTGGCCGAACCCGCAGCTGCAAGGGGCAAAAGCACGCTGACCTGCGTGCCCATACCCAAGTTACTTGCAAGCGTTACCTGGCCATCGTGCAACTTGACGATTTCCTTCACGATGCTCATGCCCAGCCCGGTGCCGGAAATGCGTCCGGAGGCATCGGCGCGGTAGAAGCGGGTAAAGACCTGGGCTATTTGTTCGGCCGACATGCCTATGCCTTGGTCCGACACCTGCATGCAGGCCATGCGGATGCCCTCGACCTGTTGCACCTCCAACACCACGTCCACAGCGCCGCCATCTGGGGAAAATTTATAGGCATTGCTCAAAATATTCACCAGGACCTGACGCAACTTGCCTTCGTCTGCCACCACCACCAGCGCTTGGGTCGACAGATTCAGGCCCGGACGCTCACGACCTACGGGGATCGGCAGAGCATGGACCACACTGCGCAGCAATTCTTGCAAATTCACCGGTGCATAGCGGAAGTCGCTTCCGTGGCGCTCCTCGATCCGCGCCAAATCCAGCAAATCGTTCAGGATGTGGGTCATCACATGGGCCTGGCGACAAGCGATTTCCAAATATTCACGGTGGGTGTCCGACAAATCTTGATCGGCCAACACGATTTCTACAAAGCCGTAGATGCTGGCCATGGGGGTGCGCAGTTCGTGCGCAGCGGTAGACAGGAACTCGCTCTTCATGCGGCCCACCTCGATCTCCTGCGTAACGTCGCGGAAATACAAAATCAAGGGCACCGATGCCGTGTCGCCTTGCAACAGGCCCACCTGCAGTAGGCGCTTGGGCGTACCGACCAATTCGATGATGTCAACCTCCATGGAGCCGGCCGCCAGGTCAGGGCGGCTCATGCTGCCCAGGCCTTTAAAACGGGCTGCGCTCACACATTGGGCAGCAAGCCTGGCCGAGAAATCCGCCTCATCCAGTCCTTGCAGGCTTTGCGGACTGATGTCGGTCATGCGGCCAAAGGACGGATTGACGTACTTGACGCGCCGACCTTCATCGAAGGACACAAAGCCATCCGGACTCATGGAAAAAATGGCGCTGAGCTGCATAGACCGTTCGTGGCTTTGTAGCTGTGCCAGGCGACGCGAGGCAATTTCCTTGCGGATTTTTTGCAAATAGTAGGTCAGCGACGTTGCCAGAAAAAGAATCATCACCGACAACAGCAAGGCCTGAAAATACAAGGCGTCCCGGGCCGCCACATGGCCCTCCAGCAGGTAGCGCAACTCGGTTCCAGCGACCACCACCAGGGCAAAGCCCGGCACCTTGCGGTAAAAATAGAGGCGCTCGACGCCATCTACCACCGAGGTCTGCGTGTAGGAGCCGGCTTGGCCACCAGCTTCAACCAGACTGAAGATGGGGGACTTATCGGCGTTGGCCCCAAAGTCGGCCACCTCACCCACCATGCGGGCTCGGGCAACGCCATCCAAGCCGTAGAGCGCGGCCATACCCTTGGAGCCCAGGTCCAGATCGGCATAAAAGCGCGTGAAGTAGCCCGGATCAATGGACACCACCACGACGCCAGCAAAACTGCCATCTGCCCGGCTGATGCGTCTGCTCAACTGGATCGACCACTTGCCGCTGGCCCGCCCAAGCACCGGTTTGGACACAAACATCTCGCCCGTTTCCCGCGCGACATGCACCTTGAAATGGTCCCGGTCGGACAGATCCATTTTCCCCTTCAGCGGCAGATTGGAAAGGATATAGATGCCCTTCTCGTCAATTACTCCCACCTGGTTGAAGATCTGGGTGTCGATCACACCGCGGGCACTGAGGTCGGCCAAATTCAGCTTAGGCCCGACCTCCAGATAGCGCGACTGGACAAAGCGAATGACCTGGTCCGCACTGCGAAAGGTCCGGTTGGAGTGTTCCTGGCTGACACGCGTGAGGTTGTACAAATCCCGATCGGCTGCGGCGAGCACACGCAGCCGGTCCTCTTTCTCAAGCGAATAGACATGCAGCAGGGTGACTAACAGCAAAAGCGCCGTGGTCACCCACACAATCAGCAGAATACGTGCATCGCGACTCGAGGTGTCGGGCCAAATCGCCCCGCCCCTGTTCATGCCGCACTTGCCTTCACCGCAGCCACCCTCATGGCATGTGCTCACGCACCCAGCTGACAACCTGCAAGGGGCTGAAGGGCTTGATGAAATAGGCATCAGCGCCGCGTTTTCTGGCCTGGTCGCTATCGGACTGCTGGCCTCTTGCGGTCACCATGCCGACCACCGTGTCTTTGCTTGCGGGATCGGCCTTGATGGCGTCCAACACATCCAGCCCATCCAGTTCGCCGGGCATCATCACGTCGAGCAACACCACCATCGGGTGGTAGCGCCTAATCACCTCCAAGGCGGCAGTCCCGTTGTCTGCCTCCAGCACTTCATACTGTCGACCCAAGGTGATGCTCAGCAGGCGGCGGATGTCCGCATGGTCATCCACAATCAGTAAGTATTTCATTTTGTCCCCGCATGGCAGTCTTATTGCTCCCGATGTTACCGCAACATCATTTTTATCGTTTAAGGGCAACTGCGCTGTCTGCTCCAGCCCCAAGCGGATCGGCAGCTCAACTGAATGCGGGCGCCCTGCGCAAGGTTTCAAGCACCGGGCGACGCAACACGTCGCGCAGACCCCACCAACCTGCCGCCAGGGCCAGGGCCGCGCCACAGAACGAGCCCCAGACAGGCAACCACAGACTGAGCGTCCATTCAAATTCAAACACATAGTGGGCCAGCGCCCAACCCACCGCATTGGCTACCAGTGAGGCCAGAAAACCGGCCAACAGACCGACACCGGCCAACTCGGCGCGCTGCACCTGGCGCAACAGACTGGCCTGCGCACCAACGGCGCGCATCACAGCATATTCCTGGGCACGTTCCTCACGCGTGGCGCTCACCGCGGCAAACAGCACTACGAGGCCGGCCGCTAGCGTAAAGCCGAATAGGAATTCCACCGCGCGTATCACCTGGTCCAGCACCCGCTGTACCTGGTTCAGGGTGCTGTTCATGTCCACCGCAGTGACGTTGGGAAACTGGCGCACCAGCGCGTCGTCAAAGCCCCTGGCTGCGGGCGCCTTGAAGGCGCTCATAAAGGTGCTGGGCACATCGGCCAACACCGCCACCGGAAACATGACGAAGAAGTTGGCCCGCATTGAGCTCCAGTCCACCTTGCGCAGCGACGTGATACGGGCCTGAGTCTGCACGCCGCCAATGTCGAACGCCAGCCGGTCGCCCAGCTTCAGGTTCAAGGTCTTGGCGATGCCCTCCTCCACGCTGATTGCGCCCGGCTCTTCGGGCTTCCAGGCACCGGAGATGATGGCATTGTGCGGAGGTTGCGTGGCGCTGTTGGAGAGGTTGAACTCGCGGTCCACCAGGCGCTTGGCGCGCTCGTCCAGATAGTCCGCTGGCGAGACCGTGCGACCATTGATGGCAATCAGGCGACCACGGATCATGGGGTACCAGTCAAACTTCTGCACTCCGGCCTTGGCCAGGGCCGCACGGAAGGCATCGCCCTGCTTCGGCATCACATTGATGACAAAACGATTCGGTGCATCCGGTGGCGTGGCCTGGCGCCAACTCGCTATCAGGTCGGTGCGCAACAGCACCAGCAACAACAGCGCGAGCATGCCCACCGACAGCGCGCTGACCTGGACCACGGCAAAGGCCGGACGCGCGGCGATCTGGCGCGTCGCCAACACCAGCCAGCGCGGCGCGGTCAGCTCGTTGACACTGCGGCGCAGCAGCTTGACGGCCAACCAGCTCAAGAGGGCGAACAGCAGCACGGCGCCGGCAAAGCCACCGACCGCAATCAGGCCCAACTGGAGGTCACTGCTGACCACTAGCAAGAGCGCGGCAAAGCCGCTCACCCCCAGGGTCAGCACGCCGATGGAGGTCGGGCGCAGATTGCCGACATCGCGGCGCATCACACGCAGCGGCGGCACCTGGGCCAGCTGCAGCACCGGTGGCAGGCCAAAGGCCAACAGCAGCGTCAGGCCCATGCTCATGCTCAAACCCACCGGCCACAGGCTGGCGGCCGGCAAGGCGGTATCCAGCAGCCCGGCCATCAGGGCCACGAACAGGTAATGGATGGCAAAACCCAGCAGCACACCCAGGGCGCTTGCGAACAGGCCGACCAGGGCAAATTCCAGCGTGTAGCTTGATGCAATGGCGTGCTGGCTCAGGCCCAGCACGCGCAGCATGGCGCAGTCATCCAGATGGCTGGCGGCAAAGGCGCGTGCTGCCAGCGCCACTGCCACGGCGCTCAGCAGAGCCGCCAGCAGCGCCACCAGACTGAGGAATTTTTCGGCGCGGTCCAGGGTTTGGCTCATTTCCGGCCTGCCGGTTTGCAGCGACTCCACGCGCACACCACGCACCCCGCGCTCGGCGGCACCCGCTTTCACCACTTTGTCGGCCCAGGCGACAAAGGCCTTGACCTGAGGCTCCTCTCCGACCAAGGCCATGCGGTAATTCAGGCGACTGGCGGGCTGGATCAGACCGGTGGCCGCCACATCGTTCTTGTGCATCATCACGCGCGGCGCAAAGTTCATAAAGCCCGAGCCCCGGTCAGGCTCTAGTGCAATCACGCCGCTGATGACAAAACGGCTGTCGCCCAACAGCAGGCTATCGCCCTTGGCGATGCCTAGGGAATCCAGTACGGCGGCGTCGACCCAAACCTGACCGGGCTGGGGGATCTCATGCGTGGCCTGCTCCACGCCGGGCTGGTCGGTGGCCAGCACCAGGCTGCCGCGCAGGGGATAGCCCGGCTCCACCACCTTGAGCGCCACCAGTTTGGAGGCCCCACCCTTGGCGTCTTCGGCCCGCGCCATGGTTGGAAAGGACAGGGTCGTGACCATCGAGAGGCCGAGTGCGCGCGCCTTGGCTACAAAAATGTCAGGGGTGGGGTTGTCGCTGGCCATCACCGCATCGCCACCCAGCAATTGCCGCGCATCGCGCTGCAAACCGGCCTTGAGGCGGTCGGAAAAAAAACCTACGGCACTCAAGGCGGCCACCGCCAGAGTCACTGCCACGATCAATAGACGCAGATCACCGCTGCGCAGATCACGCCACAGGCTGCGCCAGCCCAGGCTCCAAAAGTTTTGCTTCATGCCGCTACCTTAGCGCATGCGTGTGAACGGCGTTGCCCGCGCCTAAAATGGGCCCATGCCCACCCTAGAAAACTGCCAATTCCACGGACTGCCCGCGGTCCGCCTGTGTGCCGCCGATGGCGCCACCGCCACCATCACCCTGCATGGCGCCCATGTGGTGTCCTGGAAAAGTGCTGCAGGCGTGGAGCAGTTGTACTTAAGCCCCAACACCCGCTTTGAATCCGGCCAGGCGATTCGCGGCGGTGTACCGGTGGTGTTCCCCCAGTTCAACACGCGCGGTGTGCTGCCGCGCCACGGCTTTGCCCGCACCTGCCGCTGGGCGCTGGTGGAGGATGCCACGCAGGCCGATGACGCCTGCAGCGTCACCCTGGCGCTGCAAAGCCACAAGGTCATCAAGGCGCTTTGGCCCTATGCCTTTGGCTGCAACTTGACCGTGGCACTGCAAGCCGACCGACTGGTGATGACACTCAGCGTCAGCAACCACGGGCCGAAGTCCCTCAGCTTTCAGGCCGCTCTGCACACCTACCTGGCAGTGGGCTCCATTGACTCGATCAAGCTCAGGGGTCTGGACGATTGCGATTTTGAAGACTGCACTGCAGCCGGTGGAAATGCCATCCAGCGTCACAGCTCCTTGCAGCCCTACGAGGCCATAGACCGCATTTATTTTGACGCACCGGACTGTTTGCAACTGCAGTCCGCGCTGGGCCAGACGGAGCTGCAGCAAAGCGGCTTTAGCGATGTGGTGGTATGGAATCCGGGTGGCTCCGCTGCCGCCTGCCCGCCGGACCTGCCCAAGGATGGTTTCAGGCAATTTCTGTGCGTGGAGGCCGCCCGCATAGGCAAGCCAGTGCAACTCGGCCCCGAGCAAACCTGGAACGGCACGCAAACGATCCGCGCGGCGCGTTAAGCCAGCGGATGGATGTCAGGCAGCTGCGCGCAGATTCAAGCCCGCCAGTTCGGGCTGCAACTCAAAACGGTCCATGGCACTGAAGCAGACAAAGCGCTTGTTCGTCGCCCGGCCAATGGCGCACAGGCCCAGACGCTGCGCTACGGCGTGACCCATCTGCGTCATGCCGCTGCGCGATACCGCCACGGCAATGCCCATTTGTGCAGCCTTCACCACCATCTCGCTGGTCAGGCGTCCAGTGGTGTAGAGAACTTTTCCGGCGCTTTGCTTGCCGTTCAAGGCCATCCACCCTGCGATGGTGTCGATGGCGTTGTGGCGGCCCACGTCTTCCACAAACAGCAGCAACTCCTCGCCGTCAAACAGCGCGCAGCCGTGCACCGAACCTGCCGTCTTGTAGACGCTTTGCTGCAAGCGGATGGCGTTGACGATTGAATACAGCTGGCCTTGAGTGATGCGGGTGTCGGGAAGTGTGAGCTGTTCCAGGCCGTCCATCATGTCGCCAAACACACTGCCCTGACCACAGCCGGTGGTCACCACACGACGCGCCGTCTTTTGCTCCAGGTCGGCAACGCCGCTGCGTGTCTTGACGGCGGCGGCGCCCACTTCCCAATCGACGGTGATGGACTCAATATCGTCAAGGCCGGACACCAACCGTTGGTTCAACAGATAACCCAACACCAGCCACTCGGGCCGCGCGCCCAGAGTCATCAGCGTGATCAGCTCACGCTTGTCCACGTAAACGGTCAGCGCGCGCTCCGAGGGAATAGCCAGCTCGTATTTCTCGCCGAACTCGTTCATCACCTCCACCGCATGGGTGAGTGGCGCACTGGCCTGCGTAAGATAAAGCGATGTGCTGGTCATGATGGGCTCGCTAGGCGGCCAGCGCAGCCGTGCCATAACCGGGCACGGCCGTCGGTGTGCCACCGCGACGAATGGCGACCGCGCAATACTTGAACTCGGGAATTTTTCCGACCGGGTCCAGCGCGGCATTGGTCATCAGATTGGCCGCCGCTTCGTAATAGGCAAACGGAATGAACACCGCACCACGTGGCGTGCCGTCATCGCGGCGTACATGGATGGCCACCGCGCCTCGGCGCGAAGCCACCGTCACCACATCACCCGCCTCCAGCCCCATGGCTGCCAAGTCTTCACCGCAGAGCGATGCAGTGGCCATCGGCTCGATAGCATCCAGCACCACGGCCCGGCGCGTCATGCTGCCGGTGTGCCAATGTTCCAGTTGGCGCCCGGTGATCAGCACAAAGGGAAAGTCGGCATCGGGCCGCTCATTGGCGGGAATGATGTCGGCCGGCACCAGATTGACGCGGCCGTCCAAGGTGTCAAAGCGGTCGATAAATACGGTAGGCGCACCCGGGTCTTCGGCACTCAGGCAGGGATAAGTGACGCTGGATTCGCGCTGCAGTCGCTCCCAGGTGATGCCGGAAATGGCGGTGTGCATGGCCTGGCGCATTTCCTCATAGACCGCGGCGACGCCGTCGAACTCGCCCTGGTAATCCCAGTTCAAGCCCATGCGTTTGGCGATCTCTTGAATGATCCACAGGTCGGGTTTGGCCTGGCCCGGCGCATCCAGCGCCTGCTTGCCCAGCTGCACCATGCGGTCGGTATTGCTGACGGTGCCGTTCTTCTCCGGCCAAGCGGTGGCGGGCAGCACCACATCGGCCAGCCAGGCGGTCTCGGTCATAAAGATGTCCTGCACCACCATGTGTTCAAGTGAGGCCAGCGCGTGGCGCGCATGGTTCAGGTCCGGGTCGCTCATGGCCGGGTTCTCGCCCATGATGTACATGCCGCGAATCTTGTGCGGGTCACTGTCAGGAGCCAGCGCCTTGTGCATGATTTCGACCACGGTGTAGCCGGGCTGATCGTCGAGCTTGGTGTCCCAAAATTTCTCGAACCAGCCATGCACTTCCTTGTTGGTCACGCGCTGGTAGTTGGGGAACATCATCGGAATCAGGCCCGCGTCGGAGGCGCCCTGCACATTGTTCTGGCCGCGCAGCGGATGCAGACCCGAACCCGGTTTTCCGATCTGCTGATTGAGCATCTGCACAAGCTCAACGACGCCTACCGCTGCCTTCATGACCGGCATCTGGTGGCCCTGGCCCGCGAGATGAACATCGCCATGGCCGAGGTCTATGAGGTGGCCACCTTCTATCACCACTTTGAGGTGGTGAAGGGCGATGCCGCAGCACCAGGGCTTACCGTGCGCGTCTGCGACGGCCTGAGTTGCGAGTTGGCCGGTGCGCAGGACTTGCTGAAACGGCTGCCTGAACTTTTGGGCAACGTGGATGTGCGCGTCATCCCCGCCCCTTGCCTGGGCCGCTGCGAGCAGGCACCGGTGGCCGTGGTGCACCAGCACCCGGTGCCACATGCAACGGTTGAAAGTGTGACTGCTTTGGTGGAGTCGTCACAGGCGCATCACCCCGAGGCCGAGACGGATCAGGTGTTTGTGGCCGGTGCGCAGGCCGAGCGCAGCGTTTCACCCGAGCCGCACGAAGTCGAAGTGGCGCCCGGTTACACCGGCTATGAAGCCTATCGCGCCCACGGTGGTTACAGCCTGGCCGCAGCGCTGGTGAATGGCGAGCAGGATGTGGAGGCCGTGATCAAGGCCATGGAAGACTCGGGCCTGCGCGGCCTGGGTGGTGCCGGTTTTCCCGCAGGACGCAAGTGGCGCATCGTGCGGGACCAGCCTTCCCCGAAGCTGATGGCCGTGAATATCGACGAGGGTGAACCCGGCACCTTCAAGGACCGCACCTATCTGGAGCGCGACCCGCACCGTTTTCTCGAAGGCCTGCTGATCGCCGCACAGGTGGTCGGCATAGACCATTGCTACATCTACCTGCGCGACGAGTACCACGGCTGCCGCGCCATACTGGAAACCGAACTGGCCAAGTTGCGGGCCAATCCGCCTTGTCACTTGCCGCAGATCGAACTGCGGCGCGGCGCCGGTGCATACATCTGCGGCGAAGAGTCGGCGATGATCGAGAGCATCGAAGGCAAGCGTGGCGAGCCGCGCATGCGCCCGCCCTATATTGCACAGGTGGGCCTGTTTGGATGCCCCACTCTGGAACACAATTTCGAGACCCTGTACTGGGTGCGCGACATTGTGGAGCGTGGCCCCGGTTGGTTCAGCAACTTTGGCCGCAACGGCCGCAAGGGCCTGCGATCGTTCAGTGTGAGCGGGCGCGTCAAGCACCCGGGCGTCAAGCTGGCTCCGGCCGGTATCACGCTGCGCGAACTAATTAGCGAATACTGCGGCGGCATGCTAGACGGCCATAGCTTGTATGCCTACCTGCCCGGCGGCGCGTCGGGCGGCATCTTCCCAGAAAGCCTGGCCGATGTGCCGCTGGACTTTGACACCCTGCAGCCACACGGCGGCTTTATCGGCTCGGCCGCTGTCATCGTGTTGAGCCAGCATGACAGCGCCCGCGATGCGGCCCTGAACATGATGCGGTTCTTTGCCCACGAGAGTTGCGGCCAGTGCACACCGTGTCGCGTCGGAACGGCCAAGTCGGCCACGCTGCTGGAAGCGCCGGTATGGGACATCGAGACGCTGGAAGACCTGAATATTGTGATGACCGACGCCTCGATTTGCGGCCTCGGTCAGGCAGCGCCCAACCCGGTGCGCTGCGTGGTGAAGTATTTTGCGCACGAAGTGAATGGCACAGGAGTAACAGCATGAACGCGCCCGCCAAGTTAAATGAAGTGACGCCCGTGACCGTCGAATTCAAACTCGACCAGCAGACCGTGATCGCCTTTGAAGGGGAGAGCATCCTCAAGGCCGCCAAGCGGCACGGTATCGATATCCCGCATCTTTGCTACAAGGACGGCCTGCGCGCTGATGGCAACTGCCGCGCCTGCGTGGTGGAGATCAAGGGTGAGCGCACGCTGGCGCCGAGCTGCTGCCGCAACGCGACTGCGGGCAT
>Ga0364874_10105_pt1 | contig 47051 bp, 44 predicted proteins | sample ExccelAu500001D4_2_FD_206922 | JGI IMG/M metagenome (GOLD analysis project Ga0364874, IMG submission 206922) | Enriched cells from Trout Bog Lake Hypolimnion, Wisconsin, USA - BchlTB.Aug07.5000.01.D4 | ecosystem: Environmental > Aquatic > Freshwater > Lake > Hypolimnion/Profundal zone | place... | reverse complement strand
CCCTGGTAAGCCAGGCGTCGAAATGGGGGAAGAGCGGCTCGAAGAGCCCGCAATGCCGCATCATCTGGTAGGTGCGCTCGCCGGCTCCCAGCATCAGGAGCTTCAGTACCTCCTCGTAGAGGCGCGGCGGGGTCGCCTTGTTGATGGTACCGGAGAGCTCTTCCATGGCGCCTGCCGTGCGCTCCTCGATGTTGAAGCCGAGCATCGCCGCGAAGCGGACCGCGCGGATCATGCGGACCGGATCCTCCGTGAAGCGCACCAGGGGGTCGCCAATGGTGCGGATCACCCCTGCCTTCAGGTCCTCCATGCCACCCACGTGGTCGATGATGGAGAAGTCGGCGACGTTGTAGAAGAGCGCGTTGACGGTGAAGTCGCGGCGCACCGCGTCCTCCTCGGGGGTGCCGAACACGTTGTCCCTAAGCACCATGCCGTCCTCGCTCTTCAGCATCTGGGGGCCGCTGGCGTGATGCCTGCCGTCCCGGCCACGCTCGCGTCTCCCCTCCACGACCTGGGCTTCGGGTGCGGGCTGGGGCGCAAGTTGGTCGGCAGGTTGGTCGGCTTGGGCGGGAGACTCTTCCGGGGTGGCGTCGGTTGCCGAGCGGAAAGTCGCTACCTCGATGATCTCGTCCTGGAAGTGGAGGTGGGCCAAGCGGAAGCGGCGGCCAATCAGCCGGCAGTTCCTGAACAGCTTCTTCAGCTGGCTCGGGGTCGCGTCGGTGACGACATCGAAGTCCTTCGGCTCGCGCCCCAGCAGCAGGTCGCGCACGCCTCCGCCCACCAGGTAGGCGGTGAAGCCTTGTTCCTTCAGCTTATAGAGGACTTTCACGCCGTTTGGGCTCAGAAGCGAGCGGGAAATGCAGTGCTCGGCACGCGGGATGATCAGTTTTTTCATATTAGTATTCATTCCAGACAAAATAGCACAGTTTCCAGGCAAAGGCAAAGGTGTCTGTAGGTGGATTGCTCCTCATGGCGAATACCCTCGACAGGGGGAAAACGAACTTTCTCTCAGGGCTTGGGATGCTGTTGGTAGGTTCGCGCAGAATATCGAGCGGCGTCTCGGCGCTGCAAGACAGTGAGGCAGATCTGTCTAGGCAGACCTTTCAACTTGAAAGGGAAATCAGCCAGAAACAGCTGATTCAGGTACAGCTTGCCGGTAAGGTCCTGGAACTGGAAGCAACCGTTGCCAAGGTGAAGCAGTTGGAGGGCATCATCCCTATATGCATGTACTGCAAGAAGATACGTGACGATTCGGCGAGCTGGCATCAGATCGAAAAATACATCTCTGAGCACTCGCAAGCCGACTTCAGCCACAGTATCTGCCCCTCCTGCTATGACAAGGCGGTTCGTGAAATAGACACCGAATAGGCCAGCAACCGACACGCCTGTTGCGGCGCTCTGGTCCGGGCTGGCTTTCACCTCAGAGAGCGCTTCGACTCCGCTCAGCGAACAAACGCGGGGCTCCCTCGTCTCACGACAATCAACGGCGAAGGGCGGGGGAATTCCCCGCCCTTCGCTTTTCACTCCGGCGCTTCCTGCCGGCAGGTCCACCTTCTTGCCGTTTTTCAGCGGGCTGGTGACGCGATGGTTTTGACTTTCGTCATTCCCGGACCGATCATTATTTGCTAGGATCCCCCTCATGGAAAATCTCAAGCGAAAACAGGAAAATGACATTAAGGTGCTGAGCGCCTTCATTGGGACCTACTGCCGGGGCAAACACGCAACCCCCAAAGGGCGGCTCTGCCCAGGGTGCGCTGAACTCCTCGCCTACGCGGAACTGAAGCGGCGTAAGTGCCCGCTGGACCCGAAGCCGGCCTGCAAGCACTGCCCGATCCACTGCTACACCAAGGAGCGCCGCGCCCTGATCCGCGAAGTTATGGGGTACTCGGGACGACGCTTGATGCTGCGGGGGCGGCTGGATCTTGTCTGGCACTATTTTTTCTGATGGTCTATTGTGATAGCATGTCTCAAGCTCATTGCGGCCCGCCTAAAGCCTGTCTTGTAGAGATAGGGGGCTTGCCCGCCTAAAGTTCCTCTCCCGGAGGGGGAGGGCCAGGGAGGGAGGTTTTTGACCACTGGCAGGCACGTAGTTATTCACACTCAAGGAGTTACTGAAATGATCCGTAAAATTGTTCAAATAGACCAGGACAAGTGTGACGGTTGCGGGGAGTGTGTCCCCTCCTGTGCCGAGGGAGCCATCAGGATCGTCGACGGCAAGGCGGAAATCGCCGCAGACAACCTCTGCGACGGTCTGGGCGCCTGTCTGGGCGACTGCCCGCAAAATGCCATTACCATCATCGAGCGGGAGGCGGACCACTTCGACGAAGCCGCGGTGGAAAAACATCTGGGGGCAAGCTCCGCAGGCAGCCACGCCTCGCACGCAGGGCACGCCCCGCAGGCAGCGCCTGCGGCGCCCGCAGCATCTGCCGCATCTGCCGCACCCGCGGCGCATGGCGGCTGCCCCGGTTCGCGTGCCGTCTCGTTCGCCCCGCTAGCAGCGCCGGCAGCCGCGGAAACGGCTGGAAGCCCCGCGCCGCGCCCGAGCCAGTTGGCTCAGTGGCCGGTGCAGCTGCACCTGGTGCCGACTACGGCTCCGTACTTCCAGGACGCCGACCTGCTGATTACCGCGGACTGCGTACCCTTGGCGTATGCGGACTACCACCGGGACTTCCTCTCGGGAAAGGCGGTCGTGGTCGGCTGCCCCAAACTCGACGACAATAACGCCTACCTGATAAAGCTGACCGAACTGTTCCGCGCCTCGCGGATCAAAAGCATCACCGTGCTGAAGATGGAGGTGCCCTGCTGCGGCGGCATCGCCATGGTCGCCAAGCAGGCGCTCGCCGCCTCGGGCAAGGAGATCCCTTTTAACGTCGTGACGGTCAGCATCAGGGGAGAAATAGTCGGTTAAAGTCGGAGTGCAGGACAAATCGGATGCTTTTGATCTTTTTTGTTGACAAGGGTTGCTGCTACTGGTAGAGTTTCCCGGTCTTCACTATTTTATTCCAAAAAAAGGAGAGCGCGCTTATGAGCCTTACTACCTTAGTTACCAAGGAAGCCCCCGATTTCACAGCACAGGCAGTCCTTCCCGACAATTCTTTTGCTGAGCTTACCCTGTCCAAGTATCGCGGCAAATACGTCGTGCTTTTCTTTTACCCGCTCGACTTTACCTTTGTCTGCCCCTCTGAGATACTTGCCTTCGATAAGAGAGTAGCCGCATTCAAGGAAAAGAATTGCGAAGTCATAGGGGTTTCGGTTGACTCAAGGTTTACCCACCTTGCTTGGAAGAACACCCCCGTTGAGAACGGCGGTATCGGAAATGTCCAGTATCCCCTGGTGGAAGACTTGACCAAGTCTATCGCTGCTGACTACGGGATTCTGCTCCCCGGCGGCGTGGCACTGCGCGGCCTGTTCCTGATAGACACCAAGGGTGTAGTGCGCCACTCCATTATCAACGACCTGCCGCTGGGCCGCAGCGTCAACGAGGCGCTCAGGATGCTGGACGCACTCCAGTTCGTAGAAACCCACGGTGGCGAGGTCTGCCCGGCCAACTGGCAGGAAGGCGAAGACTCCATGAAGGCCTCGAAGGAAGGGGTCGCAGACTACCTGAGTAAAAAACACGGTAAATAGTTCGTAAGAACGAGCAACCGGTACACATAAGAAAGCGGCGCGATTCCTCATGAATCGCGCCGCTTTTTTGTGTGTGGCTCGCGCTTCGAGGAGTGCGTGCTCCCGCCTGTCCTGCGGCTCCCGGCTGAATTCTGCCAGCTTGCCAAGGTGAGCCATTTATGTTAAAAGAACACAGGATTAAAGGATTTGTCGCCAGTACCGCCAAGAGGAGTGAACATGCCGACTAAAATGACCCTGTGGTCCCTGCTACTGCTGATGCTCTTCGCAACGACGTGCTTCGCACTGGAGGAACAGCAGCCGGAAGCAATTGCCGAGAAGATGGCTTTCAAGCTGGTGCGCGGCGTGGCCAACGTGACTACCTCTGTGGTGGAGATTCCCAAGCAGTCCTACCTCATGGTGCGTGACAGAGGGAGCGTGGGATATCTGGTCGGGCCGTTGAAAGGAATGGGAATGGCTTTTTACCGTCTTTTTGCCGGCGTGGTGGAGACGGTTTTCTTCCCGGTGCCCCAGCCGGGCTACTACGACTCCATGATCAACCCGGAATACGTTTGGCAGGGGTGGGAAGAGAAACGGATCGAGCCGAGGAAACAGGGTGTCGCCGAGCCGGCTGAGAAATAGGGAGATTAAAATGGCTTTGAAGCGCAGCTTGTTGATGACGATTCTGGTTCTTGCCCTGTTCACCCTCGGCACCGAGGGGCAGGTACTTGCCAAAGATACTTCCAAGACCATCGACGACGCCTCGCCGCAGGAGGTCGTGGACGGCATGGCCAACAAACTCGCGCGCGGGGTGGCGAACATCACCACTGGTTGGCTGGAACTCCCCAAGCAGATCTATATCACCTGCAAGGAGGAGGGGTACGCCAAGGGGCTGACCGTCGGCCCGCTCAAGGGGCTCGGCATGTCACTGGTGCGGACCGCCGCCGGCGTCGGTGAAACCGTTACCTTTGTCGTCGCCTATCCCGGGTTCTACGATCCCTTCTTCGACCCTTCCTACGTCTGGCAGAAGGAATAAGGCTGGCGACGACACCGCGGCGCCCTTGCGGGATCGAGATTTCAGGGTTACTTCCATAAAAAAAAGGCCGCATCGTCAGATGCGGCCTTTTTCAATTACCCGTTAGGGGAATTACTTTGCAGCCGGAGCAGCAGCCGGAGCGGCCGGTGCAGCTTCTTCTTTCTTGACTGCTGCTTTCTTTGCTTTTTTGGCTTTCTTTGCTTTCTTAGCTTTCTTTACCGGAGCTTTTTCTTCTTTCTTCACTTCAGCAGCCGGAGCAGCAGCCGGGGCAGCAACGTCAGCAGCGAAAACAACACCAGCGAAGGCAACAGCAACAAGGGCAGCAACGATAGAGGACAGGACTTTTTTCATGGGGTAGCTCCTTTAAAAGTAGTTGATGCTTTTACTATTAGCAGGTAGCGTGCCAACCTCTAATTAATGCGTAACTTGCTGGAACTACGATGCCGGTGCTCGGCGCCGGTTCGGGGGGGCGGCCTGAGTTAGCCTCATATCATCCCCGCCCTACCTCAAATGAGGTGAAGATGGATTGCCGCCTGCTTTTCGGCTTTGCAAGTATAATACCTTGCCAGTCGGGAAGATAATTTGGTATTATGTCCGGTCATAGCTGATAGGACAGTTTTTGGGGGTTTTTTGAGCAATAACAGACTTTTGTCCGTGGAAAAACCCGCTCGTTACATGGGCGGGGAGATGGGTACAGTTACTGGCAGGGAGGGGGGCTTACGTTTTGTGCTCGCCTTTCCTGACGTTTATGAAATAGGAATGAGCCATTTGGGCCTCCAGGTCCTCTACGGGGTGCTGAAAGGAGTGCCCTGGATCACGCCGGAGCGCGTTTATGCACCCTGGCCCGACATGGAGGACCGCCTCCGGCTGGAAGGTGGCTCGCTCACCACGCTCGAAGGGGGGATGCCGCTCAAGGAAGCCGACATCCTCGGGTTCACCCTGCAGTACGAGCTCTCCTATACCAACATACTGAACATGCTGGACCTCTCCGGTATTCCCTTCCTGGCCGCCGAGCGTGGCGCCGGCTATCCGCTGATCGTAGGCGGTGGTCCCTGCGCCTTCAATCCGGAACCGCTGGCGGATTTCTTCGATGCCATCCTGATTGGTGACGGCGAGGACGCGACTCTTGAGATCGCCGAGTGCGTGCGCGCCTGGAAGCAAGAGGGGCTCGGCAAACCGGAACTGCTGGAGCGGCTCTCGAAGATCGAGGGAGTCTACATCCCGAGCTTCTTCACGGTGGAGTACGACGAGGCCGGAAGGGTCGCGCAGATCGTCCCCCTGCGGGAGGGTTACCGCTCCATCCGGCGCCGTTTCGTCTCGGACCTGGAGAACGCCCACTACCCGACGGCCCCCGTGGTTCCCTTCTTAAAGACGGTGCACGACAGGGTGAGCGTGGAGATCTCGCGCGGCTGCACCCGCGGCTGCCGGTTCTGCCAGGCCGGCTACATCTACCGGCCGGTGCGGGAGCGCAGCCCCGAGCGCATACTGGAGATCGTCGAAGAGGCCTTTGGCAATACCGGCTACGACGAGGTGTCGCTGCTTTCCCTGTCGACCGGCGACTACGGCTGCCTCACCCCGCTCATCAAGGGGCTTATGGACCGCTACGCCGCACAGAAGAAGGCGGTTTCGCTTCCTTCCATGCGGGTCGGCAGCCTCTCCCCGGAGATGGCCGAAGAGGTGCGCCGGGTCCGGAAGACCGGTTTCACCCTGGCGCCGGAGGCGGGCAGCGAGCGGCTGAGGAGCGTCATCAACAAGGGCGTCACCGAGGCGGCCCTGCTGGAGAATGCCCGTGCCGTTTTCGCGGCCGGCTGGCGCATCATCAAGCTCTACTACATGATCGGACTGCCGACCGAGACCATGGAGGACGTCCAGGGGATCATCGACATCTCGCGCGAGGTGAAAAGGCAGGGGAAATTCGCGGGGACCGGGGGCGACGTGAACGTCTCGGTGTCGAGCTTCGTGCCGAAGCCGCACACCCCGTTCCAGTGGGAGCCGCAGATCAGCGAAGAGGAGATCGTCGACAAGCAGCGCTTCCTGCGGACCGAGCTCAAGAAGAAGAAACTGGTCATGAAGTGGCAGGACGCGCCGCTCTCCACGCTTGAAGGCGTGTTCGCCCGCGGCGACCGGAGACTCTCGGTCCTGCTGATCGAGGCGCACCGCCTGGGCTGTCGTTTCGACGGCTGGTGGGAGCATTTCGACAAGCTGAAATGGGCGCAGGCCATGGAAAACGCAGGGGTCGATCCCCGTTTCTACCATCGGCGCCGCGAACTGGACGAGCCGCTCCCCTGGGACCACATCGACTGCGGCGTGCGCCGCGAGTTCCTGCTTGCCGAGCGCGAGGCCGCCATTGCCGGAGCCTTCACCCCCGACTGCAGGACCGGAGAGTGCACCGGCTGCGGCGTCTGCGACTTCGACGAGGTCAAGCTGCGGCTGAACGAGCCGGTGCCCTTTGACACCTATGCCGTGCAGGTCCTCCCGCCCGAGGCGGCCGAGCTGGCGCAGCGCATCAGGGTCCGCTTCGAAAAAACGGGCAGGATGCGTTTTCTGAGCCACCTGGAGCAGCAGACCCTCTTCATCCGGGCGGTCGGGCGCGCCGGGATACCGATCCGCTATTCGCAGGGTTATCATCCGCATCCGAAGTTCTCCTTCGCCACCGCTCTTTCGGTCGGCGTCGAGTCGCATGCCGAGTATATGGACTTCGAGGTGGACTCCGGTTTTTCCGCGGCCCAGTTGCAGGAGGCGCTGAACGGAACGCTCCCCGAAGGGATGCGGATCATTGAGGCGGCCGAGATCCCGATGAGATCCCCCTCCCTCTCCGTCATCATGGAACGGGTCCGCTACCGGGTGACTCTCCCCGAGCCGCTGGCTGTAGCACTCCCGGAGAAGGTGGCGGCCTACCTCGCCCTGGAGAGCTTCCCGCTTCGGCGCGAGAAGAGGGGCAAAGTTGTGGAGTTCGACCTGCGTCACGAGACCTACGAGCTGAGCAGCGCGGGGTGCGTCCTGGAGATGGTGGTGGGGCGCGGCAAGCCGGCCGAGTTTGCCTCAGCGGTTCTGGGAGTTCCGGTTGAGGAGCTTAAGGACGCGCGCCTGGAGAAGATGGAGGTGCTTTTCACCGAGGCACCCGCTGACATCCCCGCCGATGTACCGGCTGGTACCTCAGCCGATATCCCGGTAGAAAGCCCGGTAGAGGAAATCTAAGGGCGGCGCACTAATTTTATTTTTGAAATGCATATATCATATAGCTGAAGAGGGGTTAGCATGGGGAACGAACTGGTTATAAACACCACCTCCCACGAAACCCGCATCGCGCTTATCGAAAACGGCACCATAGCGGAGCTGTACGTCGAGAGGAGTCGCGTGAAGGGGATCATCGGGAACATCTACAAGGGTAGGGTGGTGCGGGTGCTGCCGGGGATGCAGGCGGCCTTCGTCGACATCGGGCTCGAGAAGGCCGCCTTTCTCTACGTAGCGGACGTCTTCGATTCCATGGAGGAGTACGAGAGCTTCATGGAAAGGGAGCAGGGGGAGGAGCCGGTGCCGCATCCCCTGCACCCGATAGAGGACCTGCTGCAGGAAGGGCAGGAGCTGCTGGTGCAGATCTCCAAGGAGCCGATCGGCACCAAGGGGGCTCGCATCACCGCCCACATCTCGCTTCCCGGCCGGCACCTGGTCTACATGCCGACCGTGGACCATGTGGGGATCTCTCGCAGGATCGAAGACGAGGTGGAGCGCGAGCGTCTGAAAGAGATCGTGGACCGCATCAAGCCCGCGGGCGGCGGCTTCATCGTCAGGACCGTATCCGACGGCAAGAGCGAGGAGGACCTGGTTGCCGACCTCCATTACCTTACCAAGCTCTGGGAGGAGGTCGCCAAGAAGAAGGACAAGGCCGGCGCGCCCAGCCTGATCCATTCAGACCTGGACGTGACCCAGAAGGTGGTGCGGGACATCCTGACCGAGTCCGTCGAGCGCATCGTGGTGGACTCCAAGCCCGAGTACGACAAGATCGTCCAGTTCATCACCACCTTCATGCCCAAGATGAAGTACTCCATCGAACTCTACGACGAAGAGGAGCCGATCTTCGACCACTTCGGGCTGGAGGTTGAAATCAGCCGCGCGCTGGGGCGCAAGGTCTGGCTCAAGAGCGGCGGTTACATCATCATCGAGCAGACCGAGGCGCTCACCGCCATCGACGTCAACACCGGGCGTTACGTCGGCAAGCATAACCTCGAGGACACCATCCTGAAGACCAACCTGGAGGCGGTGAAGGAGATCGCTTACCAGCTGCGCCTCAGGAACCTGGGCGGCATCATCATCATCGACTTCATCGACATGGAGAAAGAGGTGAACCGCGAGAAGGTGTACGGCGCGCTGGAGGAAGCGCTCAAGAGCGACAAGTCGAAGACCAACATCTTGAAAATCTCCGAGCTGGGGTTGGTAGAGATGACCCGCAAGCGGGTGCGCGAGAGCCTGGGGCGCATGATGTGCGAGCCCTGCCCCTACTGCGAGGGAAGGGGCTACGTGAAGTCCAAGATCTCCGTCTGCCATGAGATCTTCCGGGAGCTACGGCGCGAAATGATCGACATCCGCGGCACCAAGGTCATGCTGACCGTGCATCCCCAGGTCGCCGACCTGCTCTACGACGAGGAGCGCCGGGGACTTGAAGAGCTGGAGAAGAACTTCAAGAAGCGGATTACGGTTCGGGCCAAGCCCGGGTTTCACCAGGAGCAGTTCGAGGTGGCGGTCAGCTAGGCCGGCAGGAAGCGCCAGCCCTGTCCCGTTAATCAGTCCGATCCGGCGAATCCGGCTGATCGGTCCGATGACCGCACAGCGCTAACAGGAGAAAAGATGATAGGCACACCGTTAAAAAGGGGCGCGACCAGGGTCATGCTGCTCGGCTCGGGGGAGCTCGGCAAAGAGGTCGCCATAGAGGCTCAGCGGCTGGGCGTCGAGGTGATCGCCGTCGACCGCTACGCCGACGCTCCGGCGATGCAGGTGGCGCACCGCAGCCACGTGATCGACATGCTGGACCGGGGTGAACTGGAGCGGATCGTGCGCCTGGAAAAACCGGACTACATCGTCCCGGAAATCGAGGCCATCAACACGCTGTTCCTGCTGGAACTGGAGGCGGCCGGGTTTAATGTGATACCGACGGCCCGCGCCGCGAACCTGACCATGAACCGCGAGGGAATCCGCAGGCTGGCCGCCGAGGAGCTGGGACTTCCCACCGCTTCCTACCGCTTTGCCAGCAGCCTTGCGGAGTTCCGCGAGGCGGTCGGCGCCATCGGGCTTCCCTGCGTCGTCAAGCCGATCATGAGCTCCTCCGGCAAGGGGCAGAGCGTGCTGCGCCATGAGGCTGACCTGGAGCGCTGCTTCAACTACGCTATCGAGGGAGCGCGTGCCGCTTCAGACCGGGTGATCGTAGAGGAGTTCATCCCCTTCGATTACGAGATCACGCTCCTTACTGTGCGCGCCCTGGAAGGGACCACCTTCTGCCCGCCCATCGGTCATCGCCAGGAGGACGGCGACTATCACGAATCGTGGCAGCCGATCGGCATGGATCCCGAGGTCCTCATTGAGGCCCGACGCCAGGCGGAGGCCGTCACCGGAGCCCTGGGCGGACGCGGCATCTTCGGCGTGGAGTTCTTCGTGAAGGGCGACCAAGTGTGGTTCTCCGAGGTCTCACCCAGGCCGCACGACACCGGCATGGTGACCATGATCTCCCAGAACCTCTCCGAATTCGACCTGCATGTGCGGGCCATTCTCGGTCTGCCGGTCCCCGAGGTAGAGAACCTGGCGCCCGCCGCCTCCCACGTCATCCTGGCTGGGGAGCAGGCGGCCGAGGTTGGCTTTGAAGGGGTCGCCGATGCTCTTTCGGTCCCGGGTACCAAGCTGCGCCTCTTCGGCAAGCCCGACACCAGGCGTAACCGCCGTATGGGAGTCGTGCTTGCGTTTGGGGCCGACACCGACGAGGCGCGTCAAAAAGCCGAGCAGGCGGCGCACCTGGTGAAGATCGTCAAGCTCAACTAAGGTCACTCCACTATTTCGCAGGAGGTTGTCATGGTTTTCGCAGCAAAGGTCGCTGATGTTCCCGATTGGGGTAAAAAAGTCGTCAAGGTCGAAGGGCAGGACATTCTCTTGGTAAAGACCAAGGGAGCGCTGTTTGCCTGTGAAACGGAGTGTCCCCACAAGTACGCGCCCCTGGAGGGAGCCGTGCTGAGAGAGATCGGCACCCTTTCCTGTCCGCGCCACGGCTACCGCTTTGATCTGGTCACCGGCGAGTGCCAGGCGCATCCGGAATTTAACCTGAAAATTTATCCCATCGAGATCCGGGGTGAGGATATCTACATAGACCTCGCTTGATGCCAAAGACCGAGGCAGTTCCTGCCACAGGGAGAAGCGGCGCCCCGCCCTATCGGAGGCCTAACTCGGTTAAAATATATTATCTTGGACAAAAACCCTTGACTTGGCCCTTGTTTCAAGATAAGTTTTACCGCTCATAGTAAATTCAGGATAAAGGTGGTGAAGTACATGTACGCAGTAGTTAAAACCGGAGGGAAACAGTACAAAGTTTCCGAAGGCGACTTTTTGAAAGTCGAGAAATTGGAGGGTGCGGTAGGTGATACCGTCGAGATCTCCGAGGTCCTGATGGTTGGCGGCGATAAGGTTGTTATCGGAACACCTTTAGTGCCCAGCGCGTCTGTTATCGGCAAGATTGTCGAGCAGGGCAAAGACAAGAAGATTTTGGTCTTCAAGTCGAAGCGCCGGAAGGACTCCAGGAAACTTAACGGGCACCGTCAACTCAGGACGATACTGAGGATTGAGAAGATCAACGCCTAGGCAATATTCAACAAGACGGTGCGGGAGCCCGCGATCAGCGTGATCACGGACGTTACCGTCAGGAGGAGCAGAAAATGGCACACAAAAAAGGCGTCGGCAGTTCCAGGAACGGTCGCGACTCCGACGGCCAAAGACTTGGTTGCAAAAAGTTCGGCGGCGAGACGGTCAAGGCCGGCAACATCCTCTACCGTCAGCACGGCACGAAGATCCATCCCGGCAACAACGTCGGCTTGGGCAAGGACTACACCCTCTTCGCCCTCATCGAAGGCGTGGTGAAGTTCGAGCGCTTGGGGAAAGACCGTAAAAAGGTCTCCGTGTACCCGGCCAACTAGTAGCTGGTAACAACACCAAAGTGTAAAAGCCCGGAGCCGTATGGTCCGGGCTTTTGCCGTTTGCACAGGAAAAACAATGAGTTTTATAGACGAAGTTAAGATATTTGTGAAATCGGGCGACGGTGGCGCGGGTTGCGTCTCCTTCAGGCGCGAGAAGTTCATCCCCCTGGGCGGCCCGGACGGCGGCGACGGCGGCAGAGGCGGAGACGTGATCTGCAAGGTCTCGCCGCAGCTCGCGACGCTTTTGGACATGCGCCAGCATCCGCACCAGAAGGCGAAGCGCGGTGGGCACGGCAGGGGAGCCGACAAGCACGGCGCAGCCGGCGACGACCTGATCATGCTGCTTCCCATCGGAACGGTCATCAAGGACGCGGAAACCGACGAGATTCTAGCTGACCTGACCGAGCCCGATTCCGAGATCGTTCTGATGAAGGGTGGCCGCGGCGGGCAGGGAAACGCACGTTTCAAGACCTCCACCCACAAGGCTCCTAAGTTCGCGCAGCCCGGCGAGCCGGGCGAGGAGAAGTGGATCCGTTTGGAGCTGAAGCTGATGGCCGACGTGGGCCTTCTGGGGATGCCGAGCGTCGGAAAGTCCTCGCTCATCACCAAGATCTCTTCGGCGCGCCCGAAGATCGCCGATTACCCGTTCACGACCCTCAAACCCAACCTCGGCGTGGTTCAGTACAAGAACTACCGCACCTTCGTGATGGCCGACATCCCGGGTTTGATCGAGGGCGCCAGCGAAGGGGCGGGCCTTGGGCATCGCTTCTTAAAGCATCTGGAGCGTACCGGGCAGCTCCTGCACCTGCTGGATCTCTCCTGGATGCCGGATCGCGATCCGATTGCCGAGTATGAGGCACTGAACCGCGAGTTGGCCCTCTTTGATCCGGAACTCGCCGAGAAGCGCCAGACGGTCGTCATCAACAAGATAGACCTGCCCAACGTGCGGGAAAACCTGGCGGAAGTGCTCCCCTACTTCCAGGAGAAGGGAATCAAGGTCTTCCCGATCTCGGCCGCGACCGGAGAGGGGATTTCGGAACTCCTGGACGACATCGCCTTCAACCTTTGGGGGAAGCCGGACGAGACTTGGTAAAGAACTGAAGTTAAGTAGAAGGGGAACCCAATAAACGGGCTCCCCTTTTTTGTGCCCTGCGTTTGCGATCATCATGCAGGATGCATCAGACATCTGACATTTTGCCAAATTGACAGTTTTGGACGATGAAGCTATTATGATGGTTGACACCAATCAACAGGAGATACCCATGCTTGTCAGCATAGATAAACGGGGCAGTATCAGCCTACCTGCCGCCGTACGTAAGGATTTAAATCTGAATCCGGGTACTTTTTTGGAACTCACAATTCTTGATGGCGGAAATCTTGCGCTTTCTCCCGTGACTGTCTACCCTACGGTTCGCCTTTCGGAACAAGGGCTAGCCAAGCTTAAGGAGGCACGGCAGAGTGGGATTGAACCGATGCCTGAATGGCTGCGGAAGGAGATCACCGATGCCGCAACTGATTCTGACTAAAGTTTTCCTCAAGGATTTGGAGCGCATCAAGACTAACGCAGTCCTCCGCAAAAAAATAGCAAAGGCACTTGTCCTACTTGAGGCAAACCCCTTACACCCCGGGCTCCATCTGGAGCGGATAGTCAATGATCCGCAGGCATGGTCAGGAAGAGTTGACAGTCGATACCGCCTTTCTTTCGATCCAGGTAGCTACCTCCCGGGCGGTAACCCCGATTGGGCTGCCTCTCTGACCCTGCTACGTATCCTAGATCACGACGATCTCTACAAATCACCTCGATAAAACTCCTCTTAGTACACGCTCCCTTAAGAACATCTGCACGTAAATGGCTTCAATTCAACCGACTATTGTAGTACCGCATCCACCAGGCGCAGCAACGGTGCGGGAAAGACCCCTATTGCGATAATGGCGACGGAGGCGCAGCAGAGGGCGAAGGATTCGGCGCTGTTGGACGGCTTCGGGGAGTCTACCTCGGCTGGGCGCATGTAGAGGTGCACCACGACCTTAAGGTAGAAGTAGGCGGAGGCTGCTGCGGAGATGATACCGATGATGGCGAGCGTCAACTCGCCGCCCCGGATTGCGGCGTAGAAGATGAAGAACTTGCCGATGAACCCGGCGGTTGGGGGGATTCCTGCCAGTGCCAGCATGGAGAGCGCCAGCACGCCCCCGCGGAAGGGAGCGCTGTAGCCGACCCCGGAGTAATCGGAGACCTGCGAGCGTTCCTCGTCCGTCGACAGGGAAGCGATAGCGCCGAAAGCGGCGAGGTTCATGACGGTGTAGACTGCGGCGTAAAGGAGCACCGCGGCATAGCCTTCCTTGCTGCCGGTGAGAATGGCGAGGGTCAGATAACCCATGTGGGCGATGGAGGAGTAGGCAAGCATTCTCTTGATGTTCTTTTGCAGCAGAGCAGCAAGGTTCCCGATCACCATGGATAAAAGCGAAAGCAGGTAGAGCGGGACGTGCAGTTCCCCCATGGGCGGCGCGAAGCCCAGCAGCATAAGGAGGACGGCGGCGGCCGCGACCTTGGAGGCCGTGGAGAGGTAGGCGGCGACCGGCGCGGGTGCGCCCTGATAGACGTCCGGGGTCCAGAGGTGTGCGGGAACCAGCGAAAGCTTGAAGGCGATCCCGATGACGACCAGCCCCCAGCCCGCCGAGATGATGGCGCGGTTCCCGGGGGCGGCGATGGCCGCACTGAGGTTCAACGTGCCACTGCCTGCATAGATGAGCGAAAACCCGAAGGCCGTGAGAGCGGCGGCGACTGCTCCCATTAGAAGGTATTTGAGCCCGGCCTCTCCAGATTCGGCCCTGCCCAGATCGATGCTGACCATGATGTAGAAGGCGAAGGCGATCGACTCCAGCGCCAGGAAGAGGGTGAGCAGGTTGGTGGCGCAGGGGAGCACGCACATGGCGAAGAGGGAAAAGAGGACGGTCGCGGGATATTCCTCTCCCTTGATGGCGCGCCGCTCATTGTAGCCGTGAGAGAGCATCAGTGTCAGCGCGGCGGACAGGCAAAAGACCGGGATCAGGTAGTGCGCAAGCGGAGTGAAGGCGAGCCCGGGAAGTGCGGGCGCGCTTTCTGGAGTGGTGCAGGCGGCGAAGGCCCCGGCAGTCACTGATGCTGCCACAGCGATTGCGCTGGTCATGCTCCCGGGCAGGAAAGGTCCGGCCAGAAGCACCAGCAGCGCCGCGCAGGCGGCGATAATAATCGGCATCAATGAAATGGCATCCGAATAGGTCATCCAAATTACTCCAAAAACAATAAACCTACGAACTGGTTCTTAGGTCGTTTGTGTCCTTGTGGTTCTTGTGGTCCTTTGGGTTACGCTTTTGTCAACAAAGCTATCGGCACCTTGAGCAGGTCGAGCACTGGGCCGGGATGCACCCCCAGGTAGACGTCCACGACCGCGAGGGTGGCAAGCACTGCCCCTTCCCGCAGGGTTACATCGGGCAGCACCAGCGGCTTGTTCTCCTTGCCGAACAGGATTTCCTGCACCAGTCTGACTGTGTAGATCAGAGTCAGCACGATGCCGAGGAAGGCACCGCCGGCGGCTGCGGGCGATACCCTGAAGGTGCCGACCAGCACCAGGAACTCGCCGACGAAATTGTTGAGTCCCGGTAACCCGGCGGAGGCCATGTTGAACAGCAGGAAAAAGAAGGCAAGTATCGGCACCTTGCCCCAGATCCCGCCGTAAGTAGTGATCTCCCGGCTGTGGGTCCGCTCGTCCAGCATGCCGACCATGGCGAACAAGGCGCCGGTCGTCACCCCGTGGTTCACCATCTGCATCAGCGCGCCGGAAAGCGCTATGGGACTCCAGGCTGCGATCCCGAGTGCCACGAATCCCATGTGGCTCACGCTGGAATAGGCGACCAGCCGCTTCATGTCGGTTTGCGCGAAGGCGACCCAGGCGCCGTAACCGATGCCGAAGACGGCGCTAGCATAGAGTAGCGGCGTGAAGGCGTGCGCTGCCTCCGGGAAGAGCGGATAGCCGAACCTGATCAGGGAATACGCGCCGGTCTTCAACAGTAGGCTCGCCAGAATGACGCTCCCCGCGGTCGGAGCGTCCGTGTGGGCGTCCGGGAGCCAGGTGTGCAGCGGGAAAAGTGGGAACTTGATGGCGAAGGCGAAAAGAAACGCGCCATACAGCCACAGGCTCGTGCCATACGGGACGGAGGTATGGATCAACTGCGCCAGCGAGAAGGTGTAGCTGCCGGCTTGGGTGCCGTGCAAGAGGTAGAGCGAGATGATCGCCACCAGCATGAGCAGGGAACCGATGAAGGTGTACAGGAAGAACTTGACCGCGGAGTACACTCTCCGGCCGTGCCCCCAGATGCCGATCAGGAAGAACATCGGGATCAGCATCGCCTCCCAGAAAAGGTAGAAGAGGAAAAGGTCGAGGCTTAAGAACACTCCGAGAATGCCGGACTCCATGGCGAGGAGCAGGGCAAAGAACAGGGGGATACGCTCCTCTATTCCCTTCCAGGAGACCAGCACGGCGATGACTGTTATGAAGCTGCTCAGGAGCACCATGACGAGGCTGATGCCGTCCATTCCGAGGGTATAGCGGATTCCGAAGCGCTCCACCCAGGTGGCGTCCTCAAAAAGGAAGAAGCCGGCAGGCGCACCTGGGAGGGCCGAAAGTGTGGACGCCGTGCAGACCCAGGCGGAGAGGGCGAATTCGGCCGCCGCGAAGGCCAGTGCCACCGACCGCGCGACCGAGGGGCTGCGCCAGAAGGCGCAAAGGACCAGCGCCCCGCAAAGCGGGAGGAAGATAAGAAGCGAAAGTATGGGAAAATCAAAGCTCATGCAGTTGTCCAGTATGGGAGCCACGGGCTCCGGGTGCCAACGTCGCCTACAGGGAAAGCCAGGCGAGGTAACCCAGAATCAGGGCGCCACCCGCGGCGAAGCTGAAAAGGTAAATCGAGACGCGACCAGTGCTCCAGCGGCCAAGCCAGCTGCCGCTCGTGCCAAGGCCTGCCGCCAATCGGTCCAGGGTATCGTCGAGGACACCCTCGTCCACCTTCTGCCAGAGCACGCCAGACAGCAGCTGGTAGGGGCGGATCAGGCAGGCGTGGTAGAGGCGGTCGAAGTACCAGCCGTTTAATAGAAACGCGGTGAGTGGCGTGGCCGGCAGAGCCGCCGCCTTGAGCCGCTCAGCCCTGGCAGCGCCACCGTAGCGAAGGTGTGCGCCAAATAGACCGACGAGGGCGAGGGCCCCGGCCACTCCCTGCAGACCAATTTCCTGCATCCGGGATCCCTCAGCAGGGACGCCGCCGGCGAGATGGGCGAAGAAGCCGTCCAGAAAACCGCCCCCAAGGTAGGCAGGAAGGTTCAGCAGGCCGCCAAAAAGGCCAAGAACCGCCAGTGGGATCAGTACCAGTTGCATGACCTGCAGGCCGCCTTCCCCTTGAACATGGGGATGCCCGTTGGATCCGAAAAATACCAGGTAGACCATCCTGAAGCTGTAGAAGGCAGTCATCAGTGCGGTGACGATCCCCAGCAGGTAGAGGCCGAGGTAAAGGGCGCCCCCCTTGAGCCAGAGAGCCGCCAGGATGCTGTCCTTGCTGAAGAATCCACCGGTGAGAGGGATCCCGGCGAGGCAGGCGGTCCCGGCCAGGAAGGGCCAGAAGGTGAGCGGCAGGGTGCGGCGCAGCCCGCCCATCTTGAAGATGTCCTGTTCGTGGTGCATGGCGGTGATAACGCAGCCGGCTCCCAGAAAGAGGAGCGCCTTGAAGAAGGCGTGCACCAGCAGGTGGAAGGTCGCCGCGGTGACGGCACCCACACCGACCCCGAGCATCATGTATCCGATCTGGCTGATGGTGGAGAAGGCGAGGACACGTTTCAGGTCGCGCTGGGCCAGGGCGCAACTCGCACCGTAAAAAGCGGTGGCTCCACCTGTGACCGCGATGGCTGCCGTGACGACCGCGGAGCCGCCCAGCAGCGGGAACATGCGCGCCAAAAGGTAGACGCCGGCCGTCACCATGGTGGCGGCGTGGATCATGGCGGAGACGGGAGTCGGGCCCGCCATGGCGTCCGGCAGCCAGACCATGAGCGGCACCTGCGCCGACTTACCCATGGCACCCACCAGGAACAGCAGGCCGATCGCGGTGATGACCCCACCCGGCACCAGGAAGGCCATCCCGTTTAACTGGGAAATGGAGAGGGTGCCGAAGAGCTGGAACAGCCACGCGATGGCGATGACCAGGGCTGTGTCGCCGATGCGCGTCGTGATGAAGGCCTTGCGCCCCGCGTCAGCGTTCGCCTTATCGGTGTACCAAAAGCCGATCAGCAGGTAGGAGCAAAAGCCTACCCCCTCCCAGCCGAGGTAAAGGAGTACCAGGTTTTCCGCGAGGACCAGGGTGAGCATGGCGAAGACGAAGAGGTTCAAAAGGGCGAAGAAGCGCGCGTAGCCAGCCTCGGCTGCCATATAGAAAACCGAATAGATGTGGATCAGGCCGCAGACGAAGGTGATCATCACGGTCAGCGAGAGCGAGAGCGGGTCGAGGTAGAGCGAAAGCGGGATAGCGAGGTCGAAGGCGGTGACCCATCGGGCCAGCACAATCTTTTCCGGAGCGCTGTAGGCGAACGCCGCGAGCGCCGCGCAGACGAAGCTTCCCCAGACAGCCGCGCAGGCGACCGTCTCCAGCAGCCGGCGCGGCAGTACCCGGCCGAACAGGGCGTTGATGGCTCCCCCCAATAAAGGGAAGAGGAGCATGAGTGAGAGATACGTCGTCATCGTTGATGCCCTTTTGCTTTTAACTCTCTGAGAAAGAGTAACAGTGTCTGCTCAATCGGGCGAACACAAGGTTCGCCCCTACGAGACGGATACGGTAGGGGCGAATCTCGTATTCGTCCCCCCCATCTCTTACCCCTTCATACTGTCAAAATCATCCGTGTTAACCGACTGCTTACGCCGGTGCAGGTAGACGACCATGGCGAGCGCCAGCGACACCTCGGCGGAGGTGAGCGCCATCAGCATGAGGGAGAAGATCTGCCCGTCCGCCATGCCCCACTGTGCCGAGCCCCCGACGAAGGTGAGCATGACGGCGTTCAGCATGATCTCGATGCCGATCAGCATCATGATGACGTTGGCGCGCCAGGCCACCGTGCAGGCAAGGCCCAGTGCGAAGAGGATCGCGGCAAGTATCAGCACGTGGTAGAGCGGAACACTCATCTGCGTCTCCCCAGGTAGAGCGCGCCAACCAGCGCGAAGAGTAACTGCATGGAGATGATCTCCACTGCAACGCCGTAGCGCTGGAAAAGTGCCTGTGAGAACTCCCGTACTGTCACGCCGCTGAACCCGCTGGGTGCCGCCGGGTGCCCAGACACCACGAGGATGACCACGGCACCAAGGATGACGACCAATAGTAGCAGCGCGGGCCACCAGTCGCTTAATCGCGGAGTTTTCATTTTCTCGGGGTGTCCAAGGTCAAGCATCATGATGACGAAGAGGAACAGGACCATGATGGCGCCGGCGTAGATGATCACCTCGAAGGCTGCCACGAGCGGAGCCCCCAGCAGGTAGAAGATGAGCGCCAGGGAGAAGAACGAGGTAACCAGATAGACGATGGCGCGGACCGCCTGCCGCGCGGTGATGGCGCACAGGGTTCCAACCAGAGTCACAGCTGCAAGTAGGTAAAAGAGAATCGCTTCCATGTAGCTCCTGCGTGTGATTCGGAGGACCTAAATCCTCTTTGTACCAACCAAGTCCCCCCGCCTCTCTTGCAAAGCCCGGTTAGAGGCCAACTCCCCCTCGCCCTCCGGGAGAGGGTACGGGTGAGGGATTTGCCCGGTGCAAAAGGGCTGCTTGGTAGCGACGCCCTCACCCCTGCCCCGTGTATGGGCGAGGGAATTAGGCGCAAAGGCTGGCGACGCTGAAACCTGCATGTGCTGGCTAGGGTAACAGAGTCCTTACATCCACCGGCGGATTCTCGTCGGCGTTCGCGCCGCGCGGGTTCACCACGCCGATGCCTGCGTGTCGGTAGAAATTGTACTCGGGATCTTTGCCGGGTCCATCGATCAGGAGATCTTCCTTCTCGTATACCCACTCCATGACGTCTCTTTTGCAAGGAAGCATGTCTGGCGCCATCTGGATCGCCAGGGTGGGACACGCCTCGGCGCAAAGGCCGCACAGGATGCAGCGCGCGAAGTTGATGCGAAACCAGGCCGCGTAGCGTCGTCCGTTCTCGCCCTCGGCCGCCGCCATGGAGATGCAGTCCACCGGGCAGGCGCCGGAACAGAGATAGCAGGCGACGCAGCGCTCGCCCCCGTCGGGATCCCTGGTCAGCACGATGCTCCCGCGAAAGCGCGGCGGCATGACCCGCTTTTCCTCCGGGTACTGCACGGTAGCCGGCTTCTTGAAGATGTGGCCAAAGGTAATGGCGAGGCCGGTTAGTATTTCTTTGATGTCGTTAAATATGGCCATTGATTACCTGGTGTTGGCATTACTGCTTGTCTCCCCTGCGGGGCGTGCTCATACTATCAGCGGCAACCCTAGCAAACATTGAGAGCAACAGCGTTACAGCGACATTTTTGCCGCTTGGGGCGGAACTCCGTAGGAGCGTCCTCCTGGGCGCGAACAGGGCGCGGCAGGAATGCGCTCCTACGGATGGATGTGCTCCGCAGCAAAGGACTGAAATCGTGCGTCTATTTCGTTAATTCGAAGGCAGCGACTTCATTAAAATGGCGAGCGTCTCCCGGTGCTGGTTGTGTTCCGCATAGGCCATGGCTGTGCTGCCCGAATGCGACATGGCGAGGGCATCTGCGCCGCTTCTGATCAGCGCCTGAATGGTCTGGTCGCAGCCGTAGTTGGAGGCCAGCATGAGGGGCGTGTGACCATCCTTGTCACGCGGGTCCACCTCGGCGCCCTTGGACAGGAGCAGGGTTACCACTTCAACCTTGCCGTTGGCAGCTGCGTAGTGCAGCGGGGTCTTGCCCTTCTCGCTTCTCGCACTGAGACTGGCTCCGCGGCTCAACAGGACCTCCACCTCGGCAACATTCCCCTCCCTGGCCGCAACCATGAGTGAAGTATGCCCGTGCCGATCCGCCACATCCACCTGCTGCATGAACCCCTCGCCATCTCCGACTTCAACAGTTGTTTTCATCGACAGATCCTCCTTCTGGTGAGATTACATTGCATGAGAACAGCGCCTTATCGTAAAGCAAGCCACCACCCGGTGGCGAGAATATTGAGGAGCGCGAGCGGAGTCAGAAATTTCCAGCCCAGATGCATCAGCTGATCGTAGCGCAGGCGCGGCAGGGTCCCCCTGACCCAGATGAACAGGAACGAGAATACGGTGACCTTGATGAAGAACCAGACGATCGGCGGCAACAGCGGCCCGCGCCAGCCGCCCAGAAAAAAGAGGGAAGCCAGCGCGCCGAGCGCAATGATGTTGATGTACTCCCCGACGAAGAAGAGCCCGAAGCGCATGCCGGAGTACTCGGTGTGAAACCCGGCCACCAGTTCCCCCTCGGCCTCGGGGAGGTCAAAGGGAATCCGCTTGCACTCAGCGAAGATGCTGACCAGGAAGATCAGGAAGGCTAGCGGCTGGTACACGATGAATGGCATGTTCGCCTGGGCGTTGACGATATCCGAAAGGCGCAGCGACCGGGCCAGCATAACGACCGGGACTAGCGATAGCCCCATGGAAAGCTCGTAGGAGATCAGCTGGGAAAGTCCACGAATGCTCCCGAGCAGCGCGTACTTCGAGTTCGAGGCCCAACCGCCCAGGGCCACGCCGTAGACCGCGATGGAGGAGAGCGCCAGGAAGAAGAGTACGCCGACATCCAGGTCCGACACCTGCAAGTTCACCTTGTGCCCGCAAATGACGGCAGGAGCGGCCAGGGGCACCACGGCGAAGGTGAGAATCGCCGGGATGGCGGCCATGGCGGGAGCCAGGCAAAAGAGGAGCCGGTCCGCCGCACTGGGGATCAGGTCCTCCTTAGTGAGCATCTTGATCAGGTCGGCAAGCGGCTGCAGCAGGCCCATGGGACCCACCCGGTTCGGCCCGATCCGGTCCTGCATCCAGGCGAGGACGCGCCGCTCCGCCAGCACCAGGTAGGCGGCGAGCGTCAGGATGATGAAGAAGAGCACCAGAATCTTCCCCAGCATCAAGCCTATGTCGATGGCGTCCCAACTCATGATAATGTCCGGTGTCTGTTTAGTCCCCCCTATGAAATAGGGGGGAAGCTGAACGTAGTGAAGCAGGGGGGTGTCTGGCCGGGAGGAAGACCCCCCTGTCTCGCTACGCGAGCCTTCCCCCCTACTGCGCAGGGGGGATAGACCAGAACCTACCTTTGTTACCCGATGGAATTTAAATGCCGAGGATGCGCAATCCGCCACCCTCGGGGTCAAGATCCTTCAGTTTAGCCCATTTACCGGAGAGCGGCTCATCGATCCGTTCTCCTCCCAGCTTCTCCAGGAGCCGCGCCATCACTTTCCAGGCATCCTGCTCCTGGCCTCCCGGAATCTCGCCGCGGTGCACCCGGGGCGGATAGGGCGGAGCCGGTCCCGGTTCGGCAACGACCGCGGGTCTGCCATCCTTGGTGTGAGCGTAATATTTCGGGTCCAGTCCCCGAAGCGGAAGCCCCGCCTTGAGCACCCTTTGGAAGCGCTGGGCACGTCCCTCGAAATTGACACTGGTCCCGTCCGACTCGATCCAGGTGGTGGTCGGGAGAAAGATGGTCTCCGTCCCTGCGTCTGCCGGCGCGCGCCAGTCCGCGCAGGCAAGGGTGGTGATCCCCTCCAGCATCCCGGAGGGGATGTCGGACTCGAAGCAGATGATCCCCTTCACCTTCTTGGTGGCGAGGGCCGCCGACAGCGGAACCGCGCCGTGCTCACGGGCCAGCAGGGCGGCACCGAAACCGTTCGGGCCGGGCTGCAGCAGGGCAAGCTTGGCGCCAGTCGAAGCCAGCCGGGCGAGGAGCTCCGGCTCCCGCACTCCTGGGCCGCAAACGATGACCCCTCGGGAAGCGCTAGCGAACGGCACGTCGTCCAGCTGGGGGACCGTGGTGTACTGGAAGGGGAGCGAACCCTCCTTTTTCCCGCCCAGGATGGGCGCCACATAGTAGACCTTCGCATCGCCAAGCCAGGCCTTCCTGATGGCCGGCGCCAGCATAGGGGCCTCCTCCATGAGGTCGACGGCGAGCAGCACAATGCAATCGGCACTCTGCACGTCGAGCGGAGATGCGGCGTTATTTTCGTTGAGTAGCTCCGCCGCTGCGATGCTTCCCTGCGCGGCTGCGGGCTCCGCGTAGTAGCAAAGCACCGCGCGGTCCAGGTTGCGGGCGAGTTCGCCGAGCAGGATGCACCCCTCAAGCGAGAGCCGGGGAGAACCTACCAGGGCCAGGCTCTCCGGGCCGTGCACTTCGATGAAGTCGTAGATCCGGATGGCGAGGGCGTCGAGTGCCGCCTCATAATCGGTGACGGCCCCGTCGATCATCGGCTCGCGCGGCCGGGCCGGGTCGTTCACGGCTTTCTTGTCGAAGCGTCCCCGGTCGCAGATGAACCAGCCGTTCACCTGGTCGTTCCTGCGGGCGACTACCTTGATGAGCTCGCGCTGGAAGGCCTGCGGCGCGGTGTTGCAGCCGACCGAGCAGCGCTGGCAGATCGAGGGCGCAAACTGGTAGTCCCAGTAGCGCGCGCGGAAGCGTCCCGTCTTGTCGGTGAAGACGCCGGTGGGACAGATGTCCACCAGGTTCCCGGAAAAGGGGGACTCCAGCGGGCCGTCCTCGAATCTCCCGAAATAGACCCGTGCGGCGCTTCCGGTGACGCCGAAGTCTGTGCCGCCGGCGTAATCCTGGTAGAACCTGACGCAGCGGTAGCACTGGATACAGCGGTTCATCTCGTGCTCGATGCCCTCGCCAAGGTACTGGTTCACGTGGGTGCGCTTTTTCCCCTGGTACCGGCGCAGGCCGTGCCCGCCCGCGATCGTGAAGTCCTGCAGCAGGCACTCGCCCCCCTCGTCGCAGACCGGGCAGTCGTGGGGGTGGTTGGTCATGAGCCACTCGATGACGAGACTGCGGATCTTGAGCGCCTCCGGATCGGTGGTGGAGACGACCATGCCGTCCTGGGCCGGCAGCGAGCAGGACATCTGGATTCCCTTTACCGGGCCCTCCAGAAGCTTCACCGCGCAGAGCCGGCAGGCGCCTGCGATGGCCAGGGCCGGGTGGTAGCAGAAGTGCGGGATGGTGATCCCCACGCTGCGGGCGGCTTCCAGCACGTTGGTGCCCGGCGGGACCTCTACCGGTATGTTATCGATGATCAGCTTCGGCATTTTTCCTCTGGTCGTGTGCTCTTTACGCAGGTCTCTCTAAATCTCCCTCCCCCCTTGCGGGGGAGGGTCGGGGTGGGGGGGAAGGCGCCAATCAGCACTTCGTTGGCAACTTCACCCTTCCTCCGTCCCCTCCCGTGGTATGGACCGAAGTCAGGGGGGAGGCAAAAATTTCTACCCCTTGAACGGGCATTTCCCTTTCAGAATATGCTCCCTCACCTCGTCCTCGAAGTGCGTCAGGAGCCCATCCAGCGGTGCCATTGCACCCGGCGCGAAGGCGCAGAAGGCATAGGACAGGTACTTCACGTGCTCGCGCAGGATGCCGATGTCCCGCTCCTCGCCCCCGCCGGCCTCGATCCTTTCCAGGATCTCCTTCACGAAGGGGAGCCCTTCCCTGCACGGGGTGCACCAGCCGCAGGACTCCCTTGCGAAGAAGGTGATCAGGTTGAGCGTCGCGGCCACCAGGCAGCACCCCTCCTCGAAGACGATGATGGCGCCTGAGCCCAGCCGGGAGCCGACCTTGGCGACGGTATCGAAGTCCATCGGCACGTCCAACTGCGCCGGGGTCATGAACTGGGTGGAAGCGCCCCCCGGGATGCAGGCCTTGAACTTCTTTCCCTCAGCCATGCCGCCGCAAGGTCCGTCAATGATCTGGCGCAGCGTGGTCCCGATAGGGAGCTCTACGCAGACGCGGTTCTTCACGGCACCGCTCACGCAGAACAGTTTGGTGCCCGCGCCTTCGGGGTTGAGCGCCAGCCCCTTGAACCAGGCCGGCCCGTTGGCGACGATGGCAGGGACATTGGCCAGGGTCTCCACGTTGTTAACCACGGTCGGCCCATCCCAGAGCCCCTTGATGGCGGGAAAAGGAGGCTTGGACCTCGGGTTGGGCCGTTTACCTTCCAGGGCGTTGATGAGGGCAGTTTCCTCGCCGCAGATATAGCGGCCGGCGGAGAGGTGCAGGTCGAGGTCGACTGAGATCTCGCTGCCGAGAATCCGCTCTCCCAGAAACCCCGCCTCCTTGGCCTCGATGAGGGCGCGGGTCAGGTTCTCCGCCGCCTTCTCATAGCCGCGCCGCACGAAGATGAAGGCGTGGCGCACGCCGAGGGCGTAGCAGGCGAGCGTCATCCCCTCGATCAGGCTGTAAGGGTTGTGCTCCAGCAGCACACGATCCTTGTAGGTGCCGGGCTCCATTTCGTCGCAGTTGCAGATGAGCCAGCGCGGCCCGGGCAGGTTCCGCGGCACGAAGGACCACTTCTTGCCGGTCGGAAAGCCCGCGCCGCCGCGCCCGCGCAGGCCCGAGTCGATCACGCTTTGCTGCACCTCATCCGGCGACATGCCGGCTATCGCCTTCTTGAGCGCCGCGAAGCCGCCTTCGTCGCAATATTCGTCAAAGGTCACCGAGCGGTCCGGGCGGTTATGTTTGAAAAGAAGCAGTTCCATGCCAGCCTTTGGTCGTAGTTTGCCCTAGTTCCCTATCCTGCGCTCAAGCTCCAACGCCTCGTCCACCCGTTCGGGTGTCAAATTCGTGTAGAAATTCGCCCCCACCGACATGACCGGCCCGTCGCCGCACATCCCCATGCAGCAGCAGGGGATCAGGGTGAACATGCCGTCGGCACTGGTGCCGCCCAGTCCAATCCCGAGGCGCGCCTGGAGGTGCACCATGATCGCCTCGCAGCAGGCGCTCCAGCAGGAAATGGAGTCGCAGACGTGGATCACCTTTTTGCCGACCGGGCGGCGGTAGATCATCTCGTAAAAGGTGGCGAGCTCATCCACTTGGAGCCGCGAGAGCCCGAGAAGCTGTGCCGCCTCGCCTACCGCCTCGTCCGTCAACCAGCCGTAGTGGGACTGCAGCACCTTCATTACGTCGACCGCCGCCTCGCGCGGCGATACGGCGTGGGCGACGCGCTCCTCCAGCGATTTTTTCAGGTGATCCGGTATCATCGCGCTCCGGGAAAAATTGTTTAGTCGTTAAGTCATTAGTCGTTAAGTCGTCGAGTCGTTAGGTCCTTTACGTCCCTTTGGTCCCCTACGTCATTTGGTCCTTTTCAGCGGTCCAAATCCGCCAGCACGAAGTCCAGCGAGCCGATGATGGCGAGGAAATCCGCCACCAGCCAGCCGCGGCTCAGAACCGGCAGCGACTGGATGTGGGGAAAGCTCGGCGTTCTGATCCTCATGCGGTACGGGGTGTGCAAACCGTCGGAAACCGCGAAGTAGCCGGTCTCCCCCTTGGGCGCTTCGATGGCGGTGTAACACTCGCCCTTGGGCGGCGACATGCCGCGGGTGCTGTTCACGAAGTGGTGGATCAATGACTCGATGTCGTTCAGGGTGTCGCGCTTTTGCGGCAGCACGTAGCGGTAGTCGCTGGAGATCCAGCGCCCTCCCGGCATCCCGGCCGCCGCCTGCCGCACGATGGAGATGGACTGCCGCATCTCCTCCATCCGGACCTGGTACCGGGCGAAACAGTCGCCGCCCTGCGCGGTCGCCACCTCGAACTTAAAACGCTCATAACCGCAGTACGGGATCTTCTTGCGCAGGTCCCAGTCGAAGCCGCAGGCGCGCAGGTTGGGCCCGGAAAGCCCCCACTCGAGCGCCTCGTCGAGGGTGATCGCCGAAACTCCCTGCAGCCTTGCCTTAATGATTGGGTTGCCGGTAAGGAGCTTTTCGTACTCCGCTACCCGAGCCGGCAGGTAGTCCACCAGCGCGTTTACCTGCGCGAGCCACCCTTCGGGGAGGTCCTCGCCGACCCCGCCGATCCTGAACCAGGCCGGATGCATGCGGCCACCGGTGATGCTTTCCACAACGTCGAAGATCTTCTCCCGATCCGTGAAGGTGTAGAAGACCGGTGTCATGGCGCCCAGGTCAGCGGCGAAGGTGCCAAGCCATACCAGGTGGCTTGCCAGGCGGAACAGCTCGCAGAGCATGACGCGGATGTGGATGGCGCGCTCGGGGATCTCTATGCCGCAGAGCTTCTCGACCGAGTTCACGTAGGCGAGGTTGTTCTGCACCCCGGCCAGGTAGTCGATCCGGTCCGTGTAGGGGAGAAACTTGTGCCAGTTCTGCCGCTCGCCGATCTTCTCGGCACCGCGGTGGTGGTAGCCGATATCGGTGTCGACGTCGACGATCTCCTCGCCCGAGAGTTTCAGGATGAAGCGTATGACGCCATGGGTGCCCGGATGTTGAGGACCCAGGTTCAGGAGCAGGGTCTCGGAGTCCACCCGGTCAAAGAAGTCTACCGCAGGCAGGGCGTCGTGCCGCTGGGCGTCCGCGGTCGTGTAAGGGGGAAGCTCGGTCGCCCGGGAAGGGTGCTCTTTTCTGAGCGGGTGGCCATCCCAGTCGTGCGGCATGAGAATCCGCTTGAGGTTTGGATGCCCGGCGAAACGGATGCCGAACATGTCGAAGGCTTCCCGCTCATACCAGTTGGCGGCAGGGAACACGGAGGTGACGCTGGGGATTTCCGGGTAGCTCCCTTCCAACTCGGTCTTGATCCTGATGCGTCCGGGGGTGTCGAAGCAGGTGAGGTGGTAGTTCACGGTGAAGTCTTTGAAATCAGCGCGGTCGCGCCTGCAGGATTCGTCCACGCAGGCGATGTCCTCCAGTCGGCGGAAGGGCGCGCCCGGCCGACCCTTGAGGTGCTTGAGGAGCGCCGGCAGTAGTGCCGAGGAGACGCGGAAGGTCTGCATGTCGCAGGCCGACTCGTCGAGCCGGACCCCATCCCCGAAGGCCCCCTTCAGCTCTGCGGTGAGGCCGAAGTCCTGGTAATTCAGCCTCGGCTGCGGGGGGCGCCAGAGTTCGTCCGAGCGCGGGGCGGGAAACTTCGGGTGCTGCATGGCGGAGCCGCGCACCGCGCATCCCTCCATGCCGGGTCCCCTCGGGTCGCGCGACTTGGTGAGCTCGTCCACCAGTACCGGCGCGGTCGTCCCCTGGGTGCCGCCTTTCATGTGCAGCACGGGGCGGGCGGGCCGCTCGCCCGAGACGATCTTTTGCTGCAGCAGCATGAGCCCATCCAGAAACGCCTCGGGGCGCGGCGGACAGCCGGGAATGTAGACGTCGACCGGGAGGATCTGGTTCACCCCTTGCACCACGGAGTAGACATCGTACATCCCGCCGGAATTGGCGCAGCTACCCATGGAGATGACCCACTTCGGCTCGGCCATCTGCTCATAAAGCCTCAGGATGCTCGGGGCCATCTTCTTGAACACGGTGCCGGCTATCACCATCAGGTCGGCCTCGCGCGGGGTGCCGCGCAGCACCTCGGCGCCGAAGCGCGACACGTCGTAGCGGGAAGTGAAGGAGGTCATCATTTCGACGAAACAGCAGGAGAGCCCGAAGAACATGGGCCAAAGGGAGTTCGCCCTCCCCCAGTTGATGACATCGTCGAGGGAGGTGAGCAGCACATTGTCGGGTATTTTTTCGTCTTCCGCGTCGCTCAAAGCTGCTCCAGGTTGAAAAACGAGGTTGAGGTTAAGGTTGAGGTTGAGATAAGGCCTTTCTCAGCCACTGCCATCGCAAAGCGGTAGTAAATTGAGTTTAGGGTTTTTCTAAAACCTTAACCTCAGCCTTAACCTGTTTAAGGTTGAGGTTGAGATAAGGCCTTTCTCAGCCACTGCCATCGCAAAGCGGTAGAAATTGAGTTTAGGGTTTTTCTAAACCTTAACCTCAGCCTTAACCTGTTTCTTCGCTGTCGGCCCCCAGTCCAATCCCCCCTTGATCCAGAGCCAGACGAGCCCCAGCAGAAGGACGGTGATGAACACGGTGATGTGAACCATGCCGGAGAGCCCCAGGAGGTCCCAGGCGGTAGCCCAGGTAAAGATGAAAGCTCCCTCGACATCGAATACTATGAAAAAGATTGCTATCAGGTAGAAGGGGACTTGCGAGGCGTGACGGGCGCTCCCGGTCGGGAGGACCCCGGATTCGTAGGGAATTCCCTTGTCGGGGGCATCCTTGCCGGAGCCCAGGTAATAGGCTGCCACCAGAAGGATAAGGATGAGGACAACCGCAATAAGCGTGTAGATGGCGAGTGGGATCAGCTCGACCTGCTGTGCGGTGACTGGCATGATGGCCTTTTTACAACAAGAAAATGGTCGTTTCGATACCCGTATAATCTAGCGTAGAGCCGCTGAAAGTCAAACGCAGGTCTAATGCCTGCCCGAATTAATTTACTGTCAGCACCTTATTTATTGGAAATAAGCCAGAAGGGCCGGGCGCCCGTCGTGCACTAAGAGTGTCCATCATCCATGCGGGCCTCACGGCTCAGCCTTCCCTTGCCGCACCTACGATCCAGCACCGGCTTTCTTGTCACAACAAAGTCCTCCGCTCTGGCAACGGCGGACCATCATATCGTAAATATCGTGCTGCGACTACAACTGGTTGCATAGTGACAGTCATAGAGTCCTATGTCAAAAGTATCTTGCTTCTCAGGATAAGTATTTCGAAGGCCATGGACCCCTTGGCGAGCAGTTTTTGCAGCTCCGGGATGCTGTCGTCCAGTTGCCTGCTCCCCGCGTCTACATAGAGGATCGCGACCACCCTTCCCATCATGAGAAGCGGTGCCAGCAGCTGGTTCGCGGAGGGCTCGCCGCCCAGGGCCGCGAAGATCCGGCTGTTGCAGGGCGAAATCGGAGTCCGTCCCAGGTAGAAGGTCTTGCTGTCGGCGACCATCCTCAATACTGACGGCTCGTTGAGCCCGACCGTCAGCGCGTCGAACCCCTGCAGCGGCTGGCCCCCGACCTGCCCGACCCACCCGGAGGCCTGGTCCCCCTTGATCAGAAACAGGGCCGAACGGTTGAACTGGCGCGAGGAGTAGCCGACGATAAGCTCGGCAATGCTGTTCCTGTCCGAGGCCTGGGCCAGTCCACGCAACACAGCGTCCAGGCTGAAGTCCTTTTCCACGCCCCGCTGCGCCGCGCCACCGGAAAGGGAGGCCGGCACCAGCGCCTGGGTCTCGATCTCGTCCATGTCACCGAAGCAATCCATCTCGTCCAGGGGCGGGAGTTCGAAGATGTCCTCTTCAGGTTCGCTATGGGGAGGAGCCGCCGGGGCCGCCTTCGGTGTGGCGGCAGCGGGCGCGGGCGGTTGGCCGACGCGGGCCCTGGCCCTGCCACCTCCGGCTACAGGGATGTAGCGCAGGTCCCGCTTGATGTTGTAGTATTTTTCCAGGGCGCAGATGAGCCGGAGTTCCGGCGTGATGAGCGGGACCACGATATAGCCGGTCACGAAGGAAATCTCGTCGATAGTGGCGAAGTCCCAAGGATCGGTCATCGCCAGGGAGAGCTTCTTGTTGTTGAGGGCGATGGGCACCACCCGGTACTTCTTGACCGCGTCTTCCGGGAGGAGCCTGATCACCTGGGGGGGGATGTTCATGAGCTGCTCGGAACTGGCGTGAGGGACACCCGTTTTCTGGCTCAGGAAATGGGTGAGCTCGTTCTCGTCCAGAAAACCCATCTCAATGAGGTTGGTCCCGAACCGGCCGCCGAAGATGGCCTGTCCTTTCAGGGTGTCCTCAAGTTCGGCAGAGGTGATCTTCCCTTCCTTGACCAGCATTTCACCGAGTTTCATGGCTATCAAAAAAACCTCCGCGGGCACCTGGGCGGGCCAGCTACCGGCTGCCACATTAAATAACAATTTTCTCGCGCTAATGTAAAATTCCCGGACGCAGTTGTCAACAGCAAACAAAGGCCCTGCGCCCAGCGGGAGGAATCCGGCTCGGGCAACGGTTAGGGGTTCATCAGGTTCACCACGGTGCGCCCGCGCGACTCCCCTCGCAGTATGGCGGCGAACTTGTCCTCCAGGCCGGAAAGTGGGCATTCGACGGCGCTTTCCAGGAGCCGGACCGGCTTCAGATCTCCGGCCAGGCGCTGCCAGACCTGTTGCCTCAAGGCCGTAGGGCACTGGGCCGAGTCGATGCCGATCAGTGTCACCGCTCTCAGGATGAACGGGAACACGTTCAGCGGCAGTTCGGCCGACCCGGCCAGTCCGCAGCAGGTGACAACCCCGCTGTAGCTCGTCGATTTGATCGCCGCGGCCAGCATCTCGCCCCCCACCACGTCCAGCACGCCCGCCCAGCGCTCCTTGAGAAGCGGGCGGTCCGCGCCGCGCAGCAGCTCCTCACGGCTCAGGACCAGACGGGCGCCCAGGCCGTGCAGGAAATCGGTCTCGGCAGGTTTCCCGGTGACGGCGACCACGCCGTACCCGGCTGCCGCAAGGAGCGTCACGGCAACGCTGCCGACGCCGCCGGTCGCGCCGGTGACCAGGACCTCGCCGCTCTCGGGGCGCACCCCGGCCTCGATCAAGCGGTGCAGCGAGAGCGCTGCGGTCAGGCCCGCGGTGCCGATGATCATGCTTTCCTTCAGGGTGAGCCCCTCGGGGAGCCTGACCGCCCAGGAGGACGGGACGCGGATGAACTGGCCGTAGCCGCCGGCGTGGTTCATGCCGAGATCGTAACCGGTCACGATGACCCGCTCGCCCGGTGCGAAGGCGCCGTCGGAGCAGGAAACCACCTCGCCCGCCGCGTCGATGCCCGGGGTGTGCGGGTACTTCCTGGTGACGCCGGGGCGCCCCAGGGCGGAAAGGGCATCCTTGTAGTTACCCCCGAAAAGTCAGTGAGCTGACAAAATGTAGCCCCCCGAAAATTAAACAATCGACAAAACTTATCACGCTGTTCTCCATGGGTTTATTCGGGCATGTTGCAGCACGATTCCTTTGCACGTCAACCCGCTGGCAGTCGCAGGACTTCGACTCGCTCGACGAATTCATGAGAAGGTGCCCGTTCGCAACTGCCAATAAGGTTGCAGAGTGTGGAGGTTGGTTCACTAGGGTTTGAAGAGCATCGGTCTTCTCGTCCGGATGAATCTGCAACATACACGACATTTATCCGTTGGCTAAAAATTAACGTCTCTCGCAGCACGCATGTATATAGCACGAATTCGTGCCAAAATATAGCCTCTACTAATTGACGGTTGCCTTGACGCCCGATAAGGCCATTGGCTATGCGGGCTTGCCATTGTGAACTGTCGCGTCTACATGTGGAAGATCGTTGCATTCAGCAACAGGACTCACTCGGGACCGTCTCATAGAGATCTCCTTCGCAAATCTAGAACCATGCAGGTTTTAGGCGGCATGAGCGCAATAGCAAGGATAAACCACACGCCCTGGCCCACTCTTGCCCGAGGATGTATTGACGTAAGCATTATAGAAAAGGCTGCCTTTTTGAAGGAAAACCAAGATTTACCGCCAAATAACTTGGATGAAGGGACCTTTGACTCTGGTATTTTCATTTTCTAGACGGAGCCCTCAAAACTGACAATTTCGGATTATCTTCATAGCGCGCATTTTATGCGAACAAAAACGCTTGACATGAAAGAGCCCGCGTTGTATATATCTTGCCATGACAAGGGCCAAGGCAAAAATTGAACAGCAGTCGAGGGTGGACCAAGTACCTGTTGGATTTGCGGACGGGATCATTTGCTTCCCTCACAGAAAAATTCGGTGCCAGTCGCAGGCAGTATGTAGTGCAGCCGAAGCCATATTGAAAAGCTTGAGTGCGCGCCAGAGAACATTTTTGGGCAGCACCATGCTAAAGATTAAAACCACTAACTCCCGGGCAGCAAGGAAAACACCTCAAAGGAGACAATTATGACAGAGCCAAGAATACCCAAGCATCCGATCATTTCCCAATCGCACAATATTCTGCTGACGCCTACTGAGGTGCAGCGCGTCTTGAAGCAAATCCGTGAGCCAATGGCCCAAACTGCTCTGACACTCATTTACTGCTTGGGTCTTCGGCTGGCGGAAGGGGCAATGCTTAGGGTGGAGGACCTCGATTTTCGTAATAAGCGCCTCAGGATATGGAGTGGTACACAGGGCAATAGACATAAATACCGTGACGTTTGCCTCACGGAATCGGCCCTAGTGACCTTAGGTGCATGGCTACAGAATATTTGTCCGACTACATGGATTTTTCCCGCCAATAAAGGACATATAAGCGTCGCATTCTTGCAAAATGCTTTTAGATGTAAATCGGCGTGCAATAATGACCCACTTTGGGGGGTAATAGGCGTCCAAAATTGACCCACCCCAGCACTTCCTTCATCCTGTCCGGATCAAACCGGAGGGGAGGAAAAAAAGGAGATGCTGACTGTGGAGACCATTCATAAAATCCGCCTTGCTTACCATCGTCACAAGAAGTCGATCCGGCAGATTAGCCGTGACTTCAACATGTCCAAAAACACCGTAAAGAAGATCCTTCGTAGCGAAGCAACTGAGCAGACATATACCCGGAAGGAGCAGCCCCGCCCTAAGCTGGCGCCCTTCCAGGAGCGACTTACTCAGTGCCTCATCGAGGACAGTGCGAAGCCCTCACGGGATCAGCGGACAGTTCTGATCCTGTACGAGCAGTTGCAGCGTGAGGGTTTTGTCGGTGGATATGACAGCGTCCGACGCTTTGCCAGCCAGTGGCAGGTAAAAGAGAAGGGAGCCCAGGCAAAGGCATACATACCGTTGACGTTCGACCCTGGCGAGGCGTTCCAATTCGACTGGAGTCATGAGCACGTAGAGCTGGGGGGGATGCCGGTTATAGTGAAGGTCGCTCACTTCAGGCTTTGCTACAGCCGGAAGATGTTCTGCTACGCGTACACCCGTGAGAGCCTTGAGATGGTTCTCGATGCCCACGTCCGCGCCATCGAACACTTCGGAGGGATCTGCCGTAAAGGTATCTACGACAACTTGAAAGCCGTGGTGACCAAGATTCTGATGGGGAAAGACCGTGTCTTCAACCGACGCTTCCAGAACCTTGCCTCCCATTATCTGTTCGAACCGATAGCTTGCACTCCCGCGTCTGGTTGGGAGAAAGGCCAAGTGGAGAATCAGGTTGACTTCATACGCCAGAGGTTCTTTGTGCCACGTCCCAAGTTTGCCAACCTTGCAGAACTTAACGAGTGGCTCACTGACCAGTGCGAGAATCTGGCCGCCAGACACCGGCACCCCGAGTTCAAGGACCGGACCATAGCTGAGGCTTTTGCAGAAGAGCGCGAGCAACTGGTGGCAGTGTCCACTCTGTTTGACGGATACAAGGAAGCGCCAGCCCGTGTATCGTCAACCTCACTGGTATCCTTCGACAGGAACCGCTACAGCGTTCACGCCTCGGCTGTGGGTAGAACAGTCACGGTGCGGGCCTACGCAGACCGGCTTATCTTCGTCCGCGACGCCCAGGTCGTGGGGGTCCATCCTCGACACTTCGGTCGAGATAAGACGATCTACGATCCCTGGCACTACCTTGAAGTGCTGAAGTACAAGCCGGGCGCCTTGCGCAATGGAGCTCCGTTCAAGGAATGGGACCTGCCAGGGCCGATCAATGACGTCAGACTCGCCCTGACCGGACGACCTGGCGGTGACCGGCAGTTTGTCGGCATTCTGAGTGTCGTTTCCACTTATGGGATTGACGCGGTGACAGCGGCCTGCGCAGAAGCCCTGGCAGCCAAAGTGGCGAGTTGCGATGTGATACTCAACCTACTGTCCCGCAATGGCGACGAACCGCAGGCCGAGGAGTGCAGCGTGTCTTCAAATCTGCCGCTTCTGGCCATTCTTCCTGTTGCAGACTGCTGCCGCTATGACAGTCTGTTGAAAGGGGGTGCCCATGTTGCGTGACAAACTGCTGGAGGCCATGGGAAGCCTGAACCTCTATGGAATGAAAGCCGTCTTTGATGAAGTCCTGTCAGCCGGGATCAGAAGCCGCGCAACGCCAGAGAAGATCCTGCTCGACCTGTTGGAGGCCGAAATAGCGGAGCGCCGTGTCAGGAGTATCCGATATCGCATGGGGTTGGCCAAGTTCCCGGTAGAAAAGGATCTGGACCGCTTCGTATTCGCAGACTCACCAGTCAACGAGACATTGGTTCGCTCGCTCTATGAGGGGCGTTTCCTGGCGGATAAGAGCAACATCATTCTCGTCGGCGGTACTGGCTCCGGTAAGACCCATCTCGCCATATCCATTGCCCGCCAGGCCATAAGAAACGACAGGAAGGCGCGGTTCTTCAACCTGGTGGATCTGGTCAATCAACTGGAGCAGGAGAAACTCGCCGGCCGGGGAGGAAAGTTGGCCGAAAGCCTCGCTCGGCTTGATCTTGTGGTCTTGGATGAACTCGGCTACCTGCCATTCTCGAAAAGCGGCGGCCAATTGCTGTTCCACCTGATCTCGAAGCTCTACGAGCAAGCATCACTTCTTATCACCACGAACCTGACCTTCGGCGAATGGCCGCAGGTCTTCGGGGACACGAAAATGACGACGGCTCTCTTGGACAGGATTACTCATCACTGCGAGATCCTCGAAACGGGGAACGATAGCTGGAGAATTAAGACGAGAAAAAAGGGTTAAAAACACTCGCTGGGGTGGGTCAATTTTGGACGCCTATGGTGGGTCAATTTTGCAAGCCGATTGACATACCACCTGGCCTGCCGTTCTGTGCTGGCTATCACACCACCCAATTTGCTTATAACCCTGCCTCCCGTTTCCGCACCTATCATCATTTTTATTGATATTATCACTCTGAGTGATATTTAAGTACTTGATATTACAGGATTTTAGCTCTTCCAAAAAGGCAAAAGAGTATGATAAAATGTTTCCGGGTTAATGAAAGCCTGAGGGCAGGATAAAAAAGGGCCTCTTCAGGGTTTTCCGTGGGTGGTAGGTTATTTGCCTAAGGAGGAGGATCGGTGAAACTTATTTATTGTACGGATTGTGGCGATGTCGTGGCACTTCGAAGGCAGGAACGCTTCTGCATCTGCGGGAAAAGCAAAGGGGTGTACGGCCCAGATGGTCTGCACGCCACGATCAGTGGGCCAGCGATCCCCCTGGGTTTTGCCAATCCTTCGTTCAGACAGGCTCTACAAAATCAACCGGAAACGGGGATGGGCAAGGAGTTCACCGCGTTCGTCATCCAGAAGATCTGTGACACCGTTGAGGTGACGGGGTAAAGATCGATCCACCAAGCAGGGGGGGATGGCAACCATCGCAGGCGACATACACGGCAATGTCGTGAAGGTGCAGGCGTTCCTAGAGTATGACATGCAGAGGCAGATTTCAACTCAGAAGTGTTGTTTGTTTGAAAAGGGTGGAGAACGGAGGGGAAATGACAAATTTAGGATTCGTACTGGGGTGCTCAATCTTGGCCTTCGGAATCTGGATGGGCGGTTTCTACATCAACAGAGGCCTGTATACGCTGGGCAATGCAGTCACCGTTACCATCGCCGCCCTGAATCGAGGCAAATAAACTGCTGTGAGAGCACGGGAGCGAGCGGGGTTCCACCGTGATCACCTCGAACAGGGCCTTTAAGCAGTGGCCGGAAATCTTCAACAATGACAGCACCCTTACCTCAGCAATCCTGGATCGGCTGCTGCATCATGCGGAAACGTGTGTCATTGAGGGGAAAAGCTACCGCATGAATGATCAACTCGAAGCATAAACTGTCCAGCCGAAAACCGGCGCTCGGCACCACGAAGAAGATGTGGAGTCGAGCGCCTTCCGCATTTATAAAGCGCAGCTTTTACTACATGTTCACGAGACCGTTGACACAATGGGCTACACGGAGTGTAAGGAGGGTCGGAGGGTGGTGAATGAGCGTCAAAAAAGTCATCATATTAGGCGAGAGGGGTAACAATGGCGTGTATCCGGGAACAGGTGTGGACTCAGTGCAGGGTCACCTCTCTAGACCATTGTCGATCATTTCATTATAAAATACGCATTGTAGCTTGTCGTATCCGCAGACCAAGCACGGGTTCCTCTTGGTCGCCAACCAGAACGTAAGGAATGTATTCGACTCCTTCACAACCTCACACCCACCGCGAACGAAATCGCACATGGTTATTTGTAGCCGGAATTGTTTCATCAAATGGTCTCAGTTAGTCCGATGAATTCAGCAAGTATCACGATATGTGCCACCACATGAAGATGAACCATATCACGGTTCCCGAATAAAGTAAAGTAGTCTAATTTGCATCCACACATTTTTTGGAAGCCTAAGGTTCCACTGAAATGGCGCTGGGTGTATCCACCCCACTATCGACGGACAGGTAGTGTGAAGACTGGGAGGTGGTGTAAAAAGTAGACTTTTGGCACTGCATGGCAAGGCGGTTATTTTTTCAATATCCCGAAATATTTATTTACCAAGGGTTGACTTTGAACAAGTGCATCCATAGCTTGTGGTATAAATTCCGACACAACTTGCGTATTCCGGGCGATGCCGACCGCGATTCCGCTGTGATGCCGACCGGTATTCCGGAACGATGCCGACCGGCATTCCGCTGGCAAGCCGACCGGCGTTCCGGAGCATGCCGACCGCTTATTTGATGTAGTCGCGAGGTAACTCAACAGGTATCCTGCCCCCCTCACAAAATGTTCGAGGAGGGCTGGATGCCACAGGAGAGAGTTACCATGCGACAAATTAGAGAGATTCTGCGCCTTGCCTGGTCTTGCGGCCAGAGCAGGAAGAACACGGCGATCGCCTGCGGCGTTGGCAAGACCACGGTCACCGACACCGTCGCCCGCGCTACCGCCGCCGGGCTCAAATGGCCCCTCCCTCCACTCGATGACGAAGCCTTGGAAAGGCTTCTCTACCCGCCCGTCCTCCATCCTTTAGTCCGCAACCTCCTCCAGCCCGACTGGCAGTCGCTGCACAATGAGTTGGTCTCCCACAAGGACCTGACCCTCATGCTCTTGTGGCTGGAGTACAAGGAGCGCCAGCCCGACGGCTATCAGTACAGCTACTTCTGCGAACGATATGCGCTCTGGCACAAGAAGCTCGACATCTCCATGCGCCAGGAGCATCGCGCCGGCGATAAACTCTTCGTCGACTACTGCGGCAAGACACTTCCCATCATCGATCCTGCAACCGGCGAGATTCGCGACGCCCAAGTCTTCGTGGCCGTCCTTGGCGCCAGCAACTACACCTACGTCGAGGCCACCTGGACCCAATCTCTGCCGGACTGGATCGGCTCCCACGTCAGGACCTTCACCTTCCTCGGTTCCGTTTCCAGGGCTGTAGTCCCGGACAATTTGCGCTCAGCGGTGACCAAGTCCTGCCGCTATGAGCCTGAAATAAACACCACCTACGGTTACATGGCGGATCACTATCACACCGCCATCATTCCCGCCAGAGCCCGGCGTCCCAAAGACAAGGCGAAGGCCGAAGTGGGAGTGCAGATCGTCCAGCGCTTCATCCTAGCTGCCCTCAGGAAGATGACCTTCTTCTCGCTCGCCGAGGCCAACGCCGCCATCCACAAGCGCCTGGAGATGCTGAACAACCGCCCATTCAGGAAGCTACCGGGATGCAGGAAGAGCCGCTTCGAGGAAATCGACCGTCCGGCGATGCTCCCCCTGCCACCAGCGCCCTACGAGTACTCCGATTGGAAGAAGGCGCGACTGGGCATCAACTACCACTTCGAACTGGAAGGTCACCATTACAGCGCACCGCACAAACTGCGACGCGAGGAATTGCTGATCCGCTACACCGAGTCCGTCGTGGAGTGCTTCTGCAAGGGGAATCGCGTGGCGTCACACCCCAGGTCGATGGCCAAGGGGAAATACACCACGGATCCGGAGCACATGCCGAAGGCACACCGCGAGTACGCCGAGTGGTCGCCGGAGCGCTTCATCTCATGGGCCGCCGCCATCGGCACCGCAACCAAGCAGGCCGTGGAAACCATCCTTGTCACAAAGCCCCATCCCGAGCAGGGCTTTAAGTCCTGCATGGGCATCCTGTCCTTGGGGAAACGCTATGGCAACGACCGGCTTGAGGCGGCGTGCCAGAGAGCGATCACCATCAAGGGGCTCAATTATAAAAGCATCAAGGCCACCCTTGAGAACAACCTTGACCGCAAACCCCTGACTGAGCAACCGCAACTGCCGCTGGTGACCCATCGCAACATCAGGGGCACCACCTATTACCATTGAAAAGGAGACTCGAATGCTGACACAGCCCACCGTAGACAAACTCAACGCCATGCGCCTTAATGCCATGGCCCGCTCCTTTATGGAGCAGACCGCCAACCCGGAAATGGCCCGCCTCACCTTCGAGGAACGCTTCGGCCTGATCGTGGACCAGCAAATGACCGAGCTGGAAAACCGACGGATGAAGAATCGCCTCAAGTCCGCCAAGCTGCGGCTGTCCGCCTGCATCGAGGACATCGACTTCCGCAAAGACAGAGGGCTCGACCGCTCGCTGATCATGTCGCTCAGCGGCAACCAGTGGGTGCGGCGCCGCCTCAATATCCTGGTCACCGGGCCAACCGGCGCAGGCAAGAGCTATCTCGCCTGCGCCCTGGCCCAAAAGGCTTGCCGGGACGGCCACGGCACGTTGTACCAGCGGTTCCCGCGCCTGCTTCAAGACCTTGCGCTTGCACGGCACGATGGCCGGTACCCGAAGTTGATGGCAAGCCTCGTGAAGTGCGAAGTGCTCATACTGGATGACCTGCTGATCTCCTCGATCTCGAGGGACGACCAGCGGGAACTGCTGGAGATCATAGAGGAGCGCTATGACAGAAAGTCCACCATCATCACCAGCCAACTGCCGGTGAAGTCCTGGCATGACGCTATGCAAGATCCGACGCTGGCCGACGCCATTCTGGACAGGCTGGTGCACAATGCCTACAAGATCGAGATGGACGTAAAAGGAGACTCGATGAGAAAAAGACAAAGATCACTTGACCAACAAGCGGACAGCATGACAAATTAGGGGTCCCACCTCGGACTACATCATCAGGCGGTCGCCATCAGCCGACCTCCGGTCGGCATCGCAGCGGACTCGCGGTCGGCATCACTCCGGAACAGCGGTCGGCATCAGCGGAATACGCAACAACTAAGATATGGCCTCTCCTCCCCCATATCGCTCGGACTCGGAGCAACCTTTTTTATATTCGCAAAAGTACATGCGACTTATTATGTCGCACCGGCCTGTTATGCTGCAGTCTCCTTTATTGCGGAAGGGTTTGCTATGCCTGGGCGCTGACTGTGTAGCTGTTGACGTTTAGGCCCCACCAGCCAGGGGGAACTCCCCCTGCACATCCCGAAAGGCACAGGAGGAAGAATGGCAACAAATCCACCGACCGGCGACGGCCACAGAAACGGCATGGTGAAGGACAGAAGCCAGGTACACAACCCGAAGACGGATACCTGGACCAAACGCGACACCGAGACAGGCAGATTCATGGACCAGAAGGCAGACGGCACCCCTTTCAAAGGGGTCAGGAAGGAAAAATAAGGAGAGGCTCATGTCCGACGACAAAAAACAGACCGGCAGTCCCGACAACAAGAGAATCGACATTCACGACCCGAACGAGGTCCGCGATTGGACCAAGTCCCTCGGTTGCACGAAACCCGAACTGGAGAAGGCGGTAGGTGAAGTCGGCACTTCCGCTGACACTGTAAGAAGGCACCTTAAAAAGTAAGCGGTAGATAAGCCCCTGGCGTGCCAGGGGCTTTTTCAGTGGCCGCTACGGCTAAACCTCATCATTCTAATGCAATGGAGATTTTTATATGTATTTTCCCGAAGGACAACTCCGTGGGTTTGCGAACAAGCAGCCTCTTTTCGAAAGCGCTAACAGGACACTCAACAAATCCCTCTCCTCCGCCAGTACTACCATCTTCCTGTCCCACAGCCACAAAGATAAGGAACTGGCCAAGGGCCTAAAAATTATCTCGGCAACCTGGGACTCAACCTCTACATCGATTGGGAGGACACCGACATGCCGGGAACCCCGAACAAGGAGACTGCTCACTCCTTGAAGAGGCGGATAGGCCAAACCCAGATTATCTGCAATCCCCTCGGCTACTATCCCAGTGCAGTCAACCCATCATTCGACGCCGAATTAGCGCTGGATACCGGATCTATTTTTCGATTTATAAATTAGCTCACCATTACTAACTTCATTTTCATAAATGCCAAATTCACCATAAACTTTACCGTTTTTGCAATAAATAATATATTTTGATAGACTTTTTGGATCAGCGTTTTTATATATTTGTTCAATGTTAGAGATATGATATTCATTATCAGCATTATCATATCTGCGACTTTGCAAACTAACTGTGATATCATTGGCATTGTATGTGTCCAGTATTGAAAATATCACTCCTAGTTCTGAGAAAATCCATCTACTGCATGTTTCATCATTTTTTTTATCTTTGGGTCTTATCAAGATATCGACATGAAATAGCATTATATTCATTAATATTTCGATGCCTGGAAATCGCTGGATATCCTTCTCGCCAAGAAATTCCTCATCGACACCAGAAAGTATCACTTCCATACTCTTCCTAGCCAGAAACATGATAAACACCTCCGTTGCTCTAATGGAAAACTGCGCCCCCCCCCCAAAACGAACGGAATTACTCCTCAAAGTTGGTATTCAGGGATGAATGATCTACACTGGATTGTCTGACTTCCTTCACCACTTTCCCTGGTGGATGTGAAAAGCAGGGGGAGAATGCTGCTGAAAAATCACAGTACATCCCCTGAGGCGTGTCCTAATACTTGTTCCTATGTTTTCTGTACTGAACATACATCCGAATGGATGGCATGGTGGAAGAGGTGGGGAAGATTTTGATAAACAAACTGATGGCGGCCTGGCCCCGCTGTGTTTCGACATAGTGGGGAGGAAAGGGGGGTGTCTCCTTCAGATGGCTGCATTTGTCTGAGCATTTGCCCGGTCTATGTCCAAGTGGACGAGGGCATAGTTAAAGAAATTTGGAGCATTGGAGATGAGGCGCCGCGCCGTGAATATAGTTGACGTTGATCAAATTAAAACGGGCGGAGTCCTGGCTCACTCACTCGCAAATTATCATTATTCGAGGGATGCGCGTCACTAATATTTTAAACAGCATCTTTAGAGGGCTCATGTGAGGTGGGTTTCGAATAAATCATGTCATAATATTTAAAGTCAGGCTCATCTTTCAATAAAAAAGAATTCAGATACGATGCACCATTATTGCATTTATATAGAAATGTTAAATGCTCACTAAAGCCGACCTTGGCGATTTCAATAACAATATTCAGGCTTATTCCAGTATTTTTCTCGGCAGATCCTGGAGCTAGTAGGTACAAAGTATGGTCCTTAAAGTTTGCAGCCGCTGTCAATACGTCATTGGTATCATGAAATAGGATTCTTCTAGTAGCTAAATCTTCACCATCTGCCATAACAGTATACTCAAACAAAAAAACAAATACATTCATTGTCAACTCAACACAAGTATAAACCTTAGTGTCTTCATTGTTGAAAAAAGCAGATAACGGTGACATGAACGGACGATCAACTTTAAACATTAAATCTCCTGGGTTTGGTGATTGTTCACAATGAGAGCCTTCATGCCTTTTCAGCGACACCATTAGCTAGTTCACGAGGATTGCCTTCGGCTTTCCATCTCAGGACTTATGACGTGCTTGTTTACGACTTGGAATAAATTGTTTCCCCGTTTTCAAAATTGGGTTCTTTGTGCCATGGAAGTGGATCTATATAAACTGTACCATTTTTGCATTTATATTTGTATATAGTTTGATTCCCATCGTCGCATTTAATCACTTCCAAAATAGTGCTAATACTCATTTCCTTATTTATGTTAGTGTATCTAGGAGCAAACAAGCTAATTTCATATATTTTAATGTCAGGAACAATTTCAAGTATATCAATAATATTGTTAAACATTACTCTACGTGTTATTGAGCATTCGTCCTCAACTTCCACAGTGTATTCGAGTATAAAAAGGTATATGTTTAATGCGAGTTCTATACACTGGTAAACCTCACAATTGTCATCTTCAAACAATTTTGGCATGGGGACTGCGAAAGCTTTGTCAACTTTAAACATCTAGTTTCCCTCTTTTCCAATGAAATGGTATCCCTACACAACCCTTGGTTGATGCCTTTCAGTTGCGCCAAAGTGTGATATGCCTTAGGCCGTTAGACGCATACCTACAATCACTTGCCAATCCTCGAAGTTCCATAATACAAGCTAAGCTTGAAAAAATCAAAGGAAATCAAGTTAAAATCTGCTTATGTCTTTTCCTTGGGATTGTAAGTCTGGGTGTGGAGGGGGTTGCCATCAGCCTGACCGCCAAAATGCCACGCACGAATATGGGCGGAATGCCTTACAGGTAGCCCGCGGTAAGTCGGTGCTCTGAGTCTCTTCTCGCCGTCCTTTCTGCAACCCGTTCAAAATTATCTTGCATACCTCTTTTCCCTTCGCCGAATATTTCACACCTCTTCCAGACCCAACCGCACTGATTTTGCGATAGAGAGAATTCGCACAGGGTCTTTCTTCTGGGTACTCCAGCCAGCAAACTTCCCTAAAGCTCTCCACAGGAAAGTCCACGACCGATAATGCAAGGTGAGCTTGAAAAAATCATCACATTTCAAGTTCAATATGGTTTATGCCTTTCAGTTGGGATTGTAAGCTGTGCGAAAGGGAGCTACCATGGAAGAAGGGATACTCACAAGTGAAGAGCTCGGAGCTAAGCTGAAGGAATTTCGCAAGACCAGGGGACTGACTCAGGAACAACTGGCTGAGAAGACAGGCGTGAGCTTTCAGCAGATCCAACTATATGAAAGTGGCAGGACTAGGATGAACACGGATAAACTGCAATTGGTTGCTCTCGCGATATCTGTACCTGTGGCAGCGTTATTCGGGGAGGTGGAATCGCCCCTTTCACCGGACGAAAAGAAACTTCTCAACGCATTTCGTGCACTTTCGTGCCCTGAGGTTCGGCAATTCGTTTTGCGCTGCCTCACCAAATAACAAGAACCTACTTTTGAGTTTTACCAGGCGCCATTAACACTTGTCCCCGGTAGTTAAGCCCCAGCAGATATTCGAACAAGAGCCACTGGTATTGGGGCAGCCATTGTCTCTCCAGTCGGTGCAGTTCTTAGCGCGCCAGTTAGTCGTTCCGACGAATTGCTTCAGAAACCACACAGCGGTGATGCCGCCGTAGCTGTTACTGGAGTCCCTCATATTCGCTTTTCATTGTCTCGCCGGCCTCGTCCTCAGTGGCAACGCCCAGAATTGCGTCAGCAGGTCCTCTGCAAGCCCTCGATCAGTGCCTGCCTTAGATGGTGATGATGGGGTCAATTTAAAGAAATAGCCGTGGCCTTAACGACATCAAAGTTGATGGTCTCGCAAAAGCCGGCCTGTTGCGTAACGTACTGAATTAAATTGCTAATTACTGTATTTACTGTTTGTGCCGAGTTGGTGTTTATGATATATTGCCTTGCAAATACAGCCACTTGCAAGGTGCGGCATGATCCACATCAAAGACCACAAACAGTACGACATGTTCAATCCATTTGACTACCTCGGACCGAAACGTCTCGCCCTTCTTCAATCCTCCTGGGCGCACCTATTTCGGGAAGAGATACTGCACAAGCTTCCAGCAGAGAAGCTCTTTCATCTTTATGATGAGTTCAAAGGGCGCCGAACGAAGGAGCTGTTCACCATGCTCGGCGTCGTTCTCCTGCAGCAGATGGAGGACCTCACCGACGAACAGGCAGTTCGTCAGTTTGCCTTCAGCATTGAGTGGCATTACGCACTGAACGTCACCGATCCATCGGACTTCAGTTCCTATGTTTCCGCTCGTACCCTTTGGGCCATGCGGGACACGGTCGGCCGGCTTGGCCTTGAGCAATCTCTCTTTGAGAATGTCACCGAAGCACTGAAGAAGCTCTTTGAGCTTGATCCTTCAAAACAGCGGCTGGATTCTGTTCATATCTTCTCCAACATGGCCCATCTGGGGCGGATCCGGATCTTCGTGAAGACCGTCCGCAAGTTTCTGATCAACCTCAAGCGGCATCACCTGGACTTGTATCAGGGCCTCGGCGAGGTGGCTACCCGGTACGAGGAGAAAAACGACGGGCAGTTTGCCGTCAAGCCGAGCGAATCATCTCGGACCCTACAAGAAGTGGGTAACGACAGTTTCCTTCTCATAGAGCGCTTCAAGGATCAGCAAGCCGTCGTTCCCATGTCCAGCTACCAGCTTATGGTGCGGCTGTTCAACGAACAATGCGTGTTTGAGAAGACAGATACGGCAACTTCCGTGGTGATCAAGCCGAACAAGGATGTGCCTTCCGACTCTCTCCAGAACCCTTCCGATCCCGATGCCGGCTACTCAGGGCACAAGGGAAAGGGATTCCAGATGCAGGTGATGGAGACCTATTCGCCGGACAAGAGCCAACCGGATCTGATCACCCACGTCAGGGTCGAAGCAGCCCACCAGAGCGACGCTCACGCGCTGCTCCCGGCGATCGAGGACGCATCGAAGCGCGAACTTGCCCCGACAGAACTGCTGGCCGATTCCCTTTATGGCGGCGACGACAACGTGGAGAGAGCCGCCGAACAGGGTGTCACAATGGTGTCCCCGACCATGGGGAGCCAATCACACAAGATCAGCCTCGCCGATTTCAGCTTCACAGACAACGACGAGATGACTGCCTGTCCCGCCGGTCAGGCACCAAAACGGATCAAGACAGGGAAGCAAGGGGGCAAAGTCGTCCTATTCGACAAGGCGACCTGCGACAAGTGTCCCAGGCAATCAGATTGTCCGGTGAAGCGCGACAAGCACAGCACGACCATAAGCTATGACGCCAAGGCGCTGCGCCTTTCCAGGCGGCGTGCCAAGGAAAAGACGGAAGCGTATCGCGAGGCGTATCGATTCCGGGCCGGGGTGGAGGGAACGATGTCCGACCTCGACCGCATTACCGGAATCAAGCACCTGCGCGTCAGAGGGATGCGGTCAGTAAGGGTGGCGGCGGTGCTAAAGGCCGCCGGGTTGAACATCCTAAGGGCCAGCGCATTCAAAACTGGAAAAAGGCAGTATCGAAGACGCAAAAGCGGCCGTTCTTCTCGTGACGGGATCATATGTACTGTCAAAGAGCAAGTCAGATAGTTTTGGGATCATGTCCGGCAAAGCTTTGGGGCTTTCGGCCCCAGAATCAACTCAGGTCTATTATTGCCACAAGCGGCGTAGCGCGTTTTTGCGATACCATCAAAGTTGGCGGCCATTTCTTTCACCGCTATTGCGTCCTCGATGACTTGCGTGGTATCACATCCGCTTCCCGCACCATACCACCCTGCCAATGACGTTCAGCGTTCCAGCTGCGTCGCTCTGCAGCACTTCCGGCTCATAAACAGGATTATCTCCCTTAACTATCAAAGTTTCGTCAAGTTTCCTTTGTATTCGCTTAACCAGAAGCGACTCGTTGAACTGTAGCACATAAATCGAGTTTTCCTTTACTTGCCGCGTTCGCCTATCAATCAAAACCAAGTCCTCGTTAGACAGCGTAGGTTCCATGCTGTCGCCCTTCACTTTGATCAACGCGATATCCTTAGCAGGAATTCCTAGAGCGGTCTTTATCCACACCTCTTTGAATGATAGATAATCGACGATTTGATCACTATGAACCACTCCGCCACGCTCTGTGGAGGCAGATAACTTATAGAATGGTACTAATACAAACTCGGTTGCGATCCCAGGTGTATTTGGGGCCAAGGATGAGGACGAGACCTGGTCCATGACCTCAATCTTCCCCGTAAGGTCGATAAAGAGGTCTTTCTCATGTCTATGTTTTACTCTCTTTGCCAGCCAATGGAGTTGGTCCTCAGTTAAATCATGCTTTTTATGAACATAATTAGTTAATATATCAAGAGTGAGGCCTACTGGGTTTTCCGGAATCAATCGACCGATACCAGCTCGTGAAATTCGAATCTTATCCCTTAATTCACTATGAGCATTTTTCCACTCCTCCAAGGTAGTGTCGAGCGCCATCTGTCTGGTCCCAGAAACAAGCCATTCGACCCTAACATGAGCTTCGCGTGCAATAGCGATAAGAGCCGTCCTGGTGGGCTCGCTTTTCCCTGATAAGTATTGTCTAAGTACAGTGTCTGATAGCCCGCATTCTGCCGCGAAGCTACGGATGCTCCTATT
>Ga0364874_10017_pt1 | contig 47483 bp, 44 predicted proteins | sample ExccelAu500001D4_2_FD_206922 | JGI IMG/M metagenome (GOLD analysis project Ga0364874, IMG submission 206922) | Enriched cells from Trout Bog Lake Hypolimnion, Wisconsin, USA - BchlTB.Aug07.5000.01.D4 | ecosystem: Environmental > Aquatic > Freshwater > Lake > Hypolimnion/Profundal zone | place... | reverse complement strand
CAACAATAAGATTGCAGAATGTAAAACAGTAACAAATTTATCAATTTATTTACATAAAGATACTGACGATACTATAACATGTATTAATAAATATTTATGTTTCATTGGAAGTTCTAAGGAATATTCTTATTTATTAGAATACAATAATATTAATATTGTCCCTAATAGAGAATATAAATTTTGTGCTTTTGGTGAATTACATAATAATGGTACAAATGATTTTCCTTTAGATGATGAACTATTGAATATTTTAAAATCACTAAATCCAAATGAAAACTTATTCCCTAAATTGATTTTACAAGGGATTAACTTAAATCTTCCGAGGACTTTTGAATTTAAATCACTTGCAGAATCAATAAAAAAATTCATAAAAAGCATTGAAAATTTTGATTTCGGTAATTTTCGAATTCCATTATTGAAATTTATTAAATGGTATTATGATCCTATAAACAAAGTTTTTAAAAATTTATATTTTCAGGAGTATGATGACATACTTAACATGATTACGTTTAATTTAACTATTAATAATTCAGTATATAAAGATGATTTTTTTATTTTGTTGGAAAAACCCGAAAATATTTCAGGTTTAGTTGCTCTTAACGAAATGATTGAATCAAATAACATTGATGTTAATAAAATTAAGAAACTAGTGTCTTCAAATTTTATTAAAAACATAACTGATAATAATCTTGAAAAAATTTCAAAATTTAATTCTGATGATATTGATGATGCATTAAATTTTTGCGATAAAAAGAAAATCGAAAAAGATATTTTTCGTTTCCAACTAAAAATTGGACAGAAAATCGAACAGCTTTTAGAGGAAACTTTAAGAAGTAAAAATATAAATTTTGAAATTATACATAGAGGTTCTGGTTCACATGACTTATGTATTGTCAATTTAGTAAATAAAAAGGAATTTTTTATTGAAGTGAAATCATATAGTGTTGACCATAGAAATGATCCAATTAAGTTATCAACTTCTCAAGCTGAGTTAGCTAAAAAATTTGAAGAAAATTTTGCATTATGCATTTTAGAAAGACCCCAAAATCCCAATGATCAAACCAATGAGTATTTAATTAAAAATATAAAATATTTAAAAAATCTAAGTAGGCCATTTACTGATGCATTAGTGCAATATGCTAATGTGAAAAAAATTAAAAATAATGAAGGGGATATAATATTATCTTTGGAAGATCCAATTTGTTACATAAAGATAAATCAAAAATTTATTTGGGATAATAAATTTTCTTTTCAAGAATTAATTAAGGATTTGATTAATGTCATTTCCTAAATGATATAGGCTTTAGATTAAAATCCTGTTGTAGAAAAAACATTAGTATTTTTATCAATACCTTACTAGAAGTAAGCTTACATTTCCAATTATTAAAGGTAATACTCTGTTTAGTTGTAAATATTTATTTTTAATCCACTACCGGATAATAAATTTTACCCCAATTTTCTTCATTATGATCCATCATAATCTCAATGATAATAGGTATAATCAATTGAAGCATATTACCCCCATCCTTAACTTGAGAACGGTTTACTTTGCTTTCATAAGTAGCTCCACCATGTAATAACTGATTTCGTAAAATATATAATCGGTCTAATACTACTTCCAATAATTCAGCAACTTGTTGTTCTGATAAAAATTTCATAGCATTTTCAATAGACTTTTCATGTGAATGTTTCCAGTCAGTTATTTCCCCACGTTGATAATCCCAAAATGGTTTAAACACATATTGGTTTTCGATAAGTAATTTTACAGGCCCGGAAAATTGAAGCCATAACAAATTAAAAATCCTTTTTTCATAGTCATATTCGATTAATCTGGAAATAAATTTTGTAAACTGAGTTCTTTCAGTAAGTTGATTTTCTTTATTGCTATTTATAGCATAACAAGCGTTAAAAGCAATCCATAAACTGATAAATTTTAAATCTGTATTCGCTTTATATTTTTCTGCACAATTTAACCAGCTAATGGAACGGTGTAATCTTACCGCATGTTCTTCCGAAAGAGACGGGCGTACCTTTTTTAATTTCGCTTTTAATTCTTTTGCATTCATTTCATTTAAAACTTATAATCAATATAAAGATACTTAGTATAGTATAAAATATAAATTAATATTTTAGCGAGGCTAAAGAATAGTACCATTTGCTTTTCAATGCAGCAATAGCTAAATACTTCGCTTTGGTCAGTTTGCAATTACCCTGCAATCCCCTTTTATTTTTTTGCATTATCAATTCTTAAAAAACATGCAAACAAGTAAAATGGAACAATTAACTACAAATACGTTATTTGAGAATAATCTCCAGGAACCTTCATTCGCAGTCTTTGATGGCAGTAGTTGTTATATCCAACTTATGCGTATTTATTTTGCCCTCCATAAAAAAATACCTAGCCTGAAAATTATTAAGAAGATAGATATGGATAAGTTTAAAGTATGGTTTGAAAATCAGGTAGAGTATACCATTAAAACCTCTTTCCATAAAGAAAAGTGGGACTGGGAAGATAAGAAAATGGAGATGGTTAATTCCATCTATTTACTGGAAAATGAAATAATGGTTGACCTGGATGATGATGTAGTTGCATTAGCTTTTACTACTCCACAAAAAGAAGCAGCTCAGACTTTTATTGATCTTGCTAAGCAATTTAAAATCAGGAAGAAAAATGCCCATGAAATTAAAATGGTGATCAGTTATTCCGGTAGGATGGATATTTCTACCATTAAACTGTCTAAGCCTAAAATGAAGGTGCAGGATTATTATAATGACGATTTATTACCGAAGCATAAACAAATGCTGCATACTTTGAATAAAAAAGATAAAGCTGGCCTGATATTGTTCTACGGAGAACCCGGAACTGGTAAATCTACCTATATCCGCTACCTGATTCATTATATTAGAAAGGATGTAATATTCATGTCTCCCTCCATGGCTTCTAATTTGGATTCTCCTGAAGTGACTAGGTTGTTAATTGAAAACCCAAATACGGTATTTGTAATTGAAGATGCGGAGAAATTGCTGGTATCCCGGGAGAAGGAAAAGAATTCCAGTATTTCTATGCTGCTGAACTTGACTGATGGTATATTAGGGGATAGCCTGGGTATTCAGTTTATTGCCACTTTTAATACGCATATCCAGAATATTGATAAGGCTTTATTAAGAAAAGGCAGATTAAACAGTTTATATGAGTTTAAACCATTAACCATTGAAAAGTCTAAAAATTTGCTGGAGAAAAACGGGATTACCAATTACCTGGTAAATAAACCGATGACTTTGGCTGAATTGTTTAATATTAGCCAGGATGACTATGAATATAAAACAGAACGGCAGGGTATTGGTTTCTTTAGTAAAGCCGGATAATATTTAAGATGTACTGCCGGAATATCTGGCTAATGTTTGTTTGAGTTCATTTGCAATTTCCAGGGCTAAAGATTGGGGTGCCAATACGGTTACATGGCTGCCCTGGCTTAACAGGAAGCTTTTTAGTTCAAAATTCTGCTTTACCTGTAATTTAATGAGGGTACTGCCATCTTCTTTTTTTTCCAGTATTTCCTGGGTATCGTGTATTTTTTTGGAAATGATATAGGGAGCTCTTTCCTTGGAAAATAACAGGATAATATTTTCTACCGGATTGTGGGTATAATTGGTAACCCCAATAATATTTTTAAAATACTGATGCGGATTAAATCGGTTTTCCGGTAAAAGGTATTCAGTACTATGGCCTTTCGGTTTCCTTTTGATCCTGTCCAGTGCAAAATTGGAAATGTTTTTTCTGGATTCATCATACCCAAATAAAAACCATCTGTTATTATATTGTTTCAGGAAATAGGGGTGTACTATTTTTTGGGTTGTTTCTTCTCCAAATGGTTCATACTCTATTTCAATGACTGATTTATCGATGATGGCATTGTACAGGTCATCCAGGTAATGATACCCATCTGCTACCAGATGCTGCAGGCTTATGATTTGATCGCCATCCGTACTGGAAATTTTAATTTGCTGGTCCAACCCCTGTAAAATGGATTTTATTTCATCATCATGGTCAAATCCCTTTATTTGTTTCAGTAATTGAACAGCACCTGTTAATTTCTGAATATTTTCCACATCCATTTTGTTTTCAAATACCGGAATTAAGGGGTGGCTATAATAATACCGGTGTTCTTTATCTACTATGATGCAATATTTTTCTGAGCCGGTTAATCCGTTTTCATCATTTAAAACTGCTAATTTATTTTCAAGATATTTTTTATCATTTGCAAATGTTCGGTCTGGATAATTTAATTCATCAGGTTTTACAATATCCGTCATTTCATTCATTTCTTCCATCACTTTCTCTTTTAACTCACTGCGGGTATATTTTCTTTTAGAGGCTAAAAGTTTATCCAAAATACGGATGCGCAGGTATTGGGGAGTGTTGATGTCGTATTTATCGCTCATGTGCTGGTATTTCTGTTTGCAAAAGGGCTGCAATATGATATTGCAAATTTGCATCATAAAATTAGGGATACTACAATATATTTATGAAAATTAAAAAATCAAATACCTTTAGATTTTTACTTTATAATGTTTAGTGATTACATTGACTTCCGGGCGGATGGTTTTAAAGGGAAACTATTAGATGTTTACCTGGCAGCCGGATATTACCGGATGCGGCATGATCTGTTTACCACAAATTCTATTCCCCGGTTTGATGGGGAAAACTCCCTGATATTTATGCCTGTTTTCTGGTTGAGAACCCTGGTGAATAAGATTACTGAAAATAAATCAGCATTCAGGATACGGAAGCAATCTGCTTCATTTACTGTTGAGTATACTACAGCAGCAATAACGGAAGAAATAGAGGAACTATATACAACCTATCATAGCAAGATTGAATTTGATGCAGCTGAATGCAGCCGCTGAAAAATTTTCAAAAATTCGTTTTAAGTTTCATTCTATTACGTTACTTTTCATTGAAATTTCAATTTCTTTAAATGCCTTTGTACTTCCCGTTCCACCTGCTCAAAATCAGGTAAATCTTTTATCTGTTCATTCATTGAGTTTTTCCAGCGCCCCTTGTATTGTGGAAGACGTTCTGCTAATTTTTTAGGAAAGTCAACATGGTTTAGTTTTTTACTGGCACATTTCTTTTCAAATTCCTTCATATGAAAAGCAGCGTCCATTCCATGTTGTTCTAATAAAAACCAGATGTCGTAAAAATCCCTTGCTTGCATCCGTTGCATTACTGTCCGCATTTTTTCGACTAATATTTCTTCCAATGGATAACACAAAAGTTGGTGTTCTTCTATATCAGAATATACAACAATAACATCTTTCAAAACAGGGGCATATTCCAGTAGCTCACTTCTTGAAATGTCCACTTTTACTTTTTTGTTACTACTCATGCCACCCAGCGGACCTGTGTAACTAATATAAAAGTTAATACCGCTATCCTCATGTTCGTTGTTGTCAATAATAGCAAGAGGCACATTGGCATCTTCCTTAACGTAGTCAAATACCTCATTGAACCATACAATTATTTGCTCATTAGTTATTTCATTATTGAGCAAAGTAAAGTCGAGATCTTCGGAAAAATTATCAAAACTTGTGATAAATATTCTTATCCAAAGTAAATTGTTATCCAAAGCTCCTATAATTCGACCATGTTAATCATGGCCTTACGCGACCGACTTGTTAAAACAACTTTGGATAACAATTATATTATTTCACTTTCCAAGTCCTTTAAGCCATACTTTCAATTGAGAGTCATTCTCCCAGGAAGCCTCAGATGTATTAGCTGGTAAAATATTTATATACGCGGCTTCCAGCGCTTCTCTTTTTAACTTGGAATCAGCCCTTGCATAAACTTCTGTAGTTTGTATAGAGACATGGCCCAATATATCTCTTATATAAACGAGATTTACGCCCGCCTGTAAGAGATGCATAGCTTTACTGTGTCGTAAACTATGAGGACTAATTCTATCAGGAATGAGTTCGGGGTTTACCTGGCGAGCGTTACTTGCGTATTGTTGCAATATATATGTAACACCTGCGTTTGTAAGTTTCATTCCCCTGTTATTTGCAAATAATGGCCGTTGATTATAACAGGGTTTATCCAACCCATTTTCTTTCATATAATTTTGAAGTAATAATACCTGTCGATCCTGTAGCGGAACGAGTCGTTTCTTATTACCTTTTCCGAACAGAGTAACATAGCAAGGAGGATTCAAGTGTAAAGACACTGGAGTAAGATCTATTAACTCTTGCACCCTGGCTCCGCTGTCATATAAAAGAGCGATCATTGATAAATCCCGTTTTCCCATCTTATTGGTAGTCGGTATCTGTTCCATAAGTAATTTAATGCCTCCAACAGTTAAATAATTTATCCTTATTCTTTTCCCTAACTTTTTAATCTTAATTGATAAAATATCCTGCCATTGCTGTAAATGTTGAACATCTTCATATTGCATGTATTTGAAAAAAGCATGTAATGCTGCCAGCCGTTGGTTTCGCGTATTGTTCCCGCATTTTTTATTATTCTGTAACCAATCTAAAAAATCTATCACGACCTGCCGCGTAATATGATCAAAAATCAGCTTGTCGGCTCTTATATGTTTTACTTCATCCATATAATTAAGCAGCAATGTAAATGTATTGCTATATGACCTGATAGTGTGGGAACTTACGCCTCTTTCGCCAGACAGGTATTCTGTAAAGAATGATGTTAAGTATTTTGCAAAATTATTTTTCATAGTCAATTTCCATTTTTGATTGTGATGGGAATACAAAAGATGTTAAGGATTGCTCCAACTTTATAATTTCCGGATACATCTCCTGAGTGAGTCTTACATATTTTTCTGTTCCTTTTATTGTTTTATGCCCCAGAAAAACAGATATTATAGGTAGAACACAATAAATGTCGGCTCCGGATCTGACCTGCTTCATTAAGGAGTGCACTGCGTTGGTATGCCTGATATCATGCACCCTTGGTCCACGATTTTTTCCAATATGTGGTATGTTGCATTTTTTTAAGATCACTCTGAACCACTTATAAACGGAACCTTTACTTAAGGCATGGCCTGAAGGTGAAATAAAAAAATAATGATCCGGATCGGTGGTATTTGTTAAAGGCAATTTTTGACGTGCCTCTTTATATTGCTTCAGTATTTGCAACATCGATGGGTTGAGAGGTACCATTCTTTGCTGTTGATTTTTTGTTTTCTTAATTATAATACATTGATGCAGAAAATCAACATCCTTGTTCTTTAAAGAGATGGCTTCACTAATTCGTACACCAGTACTGTAAAGCAATCGGTATAGCGCCGGCAATGCAAACAATATGCAATCCATATTTCTGGAGTTCGTTACCAATGCATCACATGTTCTCAAAAACAACGACATCTGCTCATGAGTAAAAATGTAGGGGATATAATTTTCAAATAATCTTCTGGGCATTCTGGGTACGTAGCATTTATATCCGGTATGACACATGTACTTACAAAACTGGGATAGGACTGAGTATTTATCGTATAAGGTTCTACGGCTATCATTTACCCGGGTTTTGCTCCATTGAACTATTAAAGATTGGGTGATGCATAAATCAAAAACTTTTTTTTCAACTAAAAACAAATCAATTTCTTTTAATATAACCTTGAACTTGACTAACCCAAAACCCATTGCGTCTTTCATTTTTAAAAAACTATTAAAATGGGGGGCAAATAGACTTTTGAAGCTATATTGTTTCATAAAAAATTCCTCCTTGTTGGTTATAAAATTTTGGATTAACGGCGGGAACTTCCAGGGTGCACTTCATCAGACTTTTAATATCTATCCGTAAATAGTTCATAGTCGTTTGAGTTTTTTCGTGGCCAAGAGTTTCCGATATTATAGGTAGTGAGATGCCATTATTTAAAAGTCGGCTCGCCAAAGTATGCCGCATAGCGTGAGGGCCAAATTTTCTATTAGTAATATTTACTTCTGATCCTTTGATAATTCTGCTGATGATACTATTCATACTTATATGATTTAATGATCGGTAAGGAGCCGTCGCAGACAAGAATATTAATGGAGAACCAGATATAGGTCTGCCATACCTGATATAATTGATAATGGCTTCCCCTACCTCTTTCAATAATGGCAATTCTAAATCCCGCTTTGTTTTATATTGTGTGAGATAAATAATATTCTTATCCCAGTCCAGATTTGAGAACTCAAGGTTGCATACATCCGATGCCCGTAGTCCAAGCCGGGTCGTTAATAATAAAATAGCGTAATCCCTTTTTCCAACACCGCTTGCCTGGTCAACAGATTCTTCAATTTGTTTGATTTCTTTGTCATCGTATATAGATGGAAGTTTCTCCCGGTTCGGAAAATTATTCCTGCCGATAATGTATTCTACATTTTTTTCGATGCATTTTTGTTCATAAAGGAATCGGCAAAATAAGCGAGCTGTATTGAGGTGTTTGTCTTTGCAGTGTTGCGCTGCCTCAATAAAGTCAAGTATATCAGCTTCTGTAATTTCTGTTACTCGATGTATCGATTTTAATGACAGACCTTCAATAAAATAACTAAGAATCCGGCGATGTTCATTAATAGTTAAATCACAACGTCTTGCCTGCCTTAATTGTTCTAAAAATTCTTCTGCGAGTATGCCGATTTCACCCGGTAAAGGGTAAGTAATTAAATGCACAATTCTTTTACGAATCGTACCGCATGAGAGAAAGTCTGTTAGAATATGTATGTTACGAGTAGCGGCACGGATTGTTGACGGAGCCTTGTTTTTTGTTGCTATATGGAGGTATCGTTCTCCAATCTCTCCGCTGTATTCAGTTATGGAACTTGCATCCATATATTGCTGGATTCCCTGCTGCCACCTGCGCAGATGCACCGAAATGCAAGCTTCAGAATAGCCGTATTCCTTCAAGAGCCCTGTGCAATCCTTGATGAGAATGCTGATGTTTTTACTTTCTGGTTTCATTTTACTTTGTTTAACAGAACGATATATTTCGCTCTAAAAACAAAATTGCCAGATATTATCAAAAGGAGATTATCACAAGTAGATAGGTTTTTGAGTGTATAAACTACTCCTTATAAAGATCGCTTTGGATAAGAATTTACTTTGGATAAGAAAAACGATAGTCTTCAAAATAGATTTTCTTTAAAACAGTACCTCCTTTGAAAACGATAGCTTTTGAAAGTTGCTCATGCTGGGCAATACCTTTTAATATCCATGAAAGAATATAGTCTTTTTCAATCTGCTGGTCACGAACGCCAACTTCCCTTGCTTTTTGTTGTATCTCGCCTGGTTTAATCATGTGTACATAGCTGATTTAATAGTTTCCGTTTCTACATTCTGTTGAATACTCCATTTACTGATTAATTTTCCGGTCTTTGGTAATTCTGTGTCCAGTATTATATAAGAAATCGTTTTCAATTTTTGGAGTTGCTCTACAATTTCATTATTTATTTCAAGAATATCCAAAAGAAAACCAAGTCGTTTTATTACCGCTTGCGAATTGAATTTCTGTGTATATTCAAGTAGTTGATTGAATTTTATTTTATCTTTTGAAATATAGATTGCCTTAGCTATTTCAACAACGCCACCTGCGTAATCTGGTTTGAAAAGGCAATCAATAATTGTTTTCTCCAAGTCAGAACAAAGCACTTTATTAAAACTATCAACCCAAATTTTTTTAGACCCAAAAAAATGTTTTTCATTGTGGTAAATAAATTGAAAAGCAATATTCTTGATTTTTATTTCTGATGGCCTGAGTTGTTTAGAAACAACTATTTGCTCTTTTAACGAAGGCTGTGTAATGAGGTTATGAATTTGTAAAGCCGAATAATAACCAATATAATGTTCAGCATCTTTTACAATGTGTTCAGCAATCAAATGCCAGTCGGGCATAAAGGTCTCAGCATTTTGCTCGTAAGGGATAATATAATAAATGCCTCCTTTTAACCGCATTAAAAGCCCACGTCGGGTCATATCGCTTAGTAATTCTCTTATAGCACTTTCTTTTGAATCCGGCAATGCCTCCAATGCTTTTGCATAGCCAAAACAAACCTTGTTCTGTCCATTGAAATAGGACAGCAATTCATTTGACTGTTTAGAAATGTATTTATGCTTCATAGTTAAATTGTAAGGATAAACCTGACTATTATGATATGAAAGGTAAGTGATAATGCTGAAATAACTGAAAAACTTATATTTTATAGTTAAATTGTCAGGATAAACCTGACTAATTCGATATGAAACATTATCGAAGGCTTATTTAAAACCGGAGCAATATTCATACTTGGAATTAGCTTTAAAGTTCCTTAAAAATAGGCGGGTTAAGTTAAAATATCTCTGCTTCTTTCAAAATACGATTGGTGATAATTGCCCATTTCTGGCTTTTTTATTGGGCTGGATTCATTTTTTAGTTTTCAGCTAAAATACTTCAGGTAAACTAATTCTTATAAAAGGAAAATTGCACTTTTGCCCGTAAATTAGGTAACCGCATTTTCCGTTTACAAAGAAAATTAGGGTAACCTTGTTGAAATGCTTTTTTAGAAACAGAAACAGTATCATATTTTTAAAAATAGTGAGGTACATGCTATTTTATGATTGATCATTATATTCAACCTCCTGTTGATGGTTTTACAGGAAAGGTTTTAGATGTTTATCTGGCAGCCGGATATTACCGGATGCGGCATGATCTGTTTACCACACATTATATTCCCCGGTTTGATGCAGAAAAATTCCTGGTGATTCTGCCTGTATTCTGGTTAAGAACCCTGGTGAATAAGATTGCTGAAAATAAATCAGCATTCAGGATACGGAAGCAATCTGCTTCATTTACTGTTGAGTATACTACAGCAGCAATAACTGAAGAAATAGAGGAATTATATACAACCTATCATAGCAAGATTGAATTTGATGCAGCTGAAAAATGCAGGGATTATCTGGAGGATCCATTCAAGCCAAATCCTTTTGATTCCCGGATGATTGTAATAAGGGATGGAGGGAAACTAATTGCAGTGGGTTATTTTGATATTGGACAAGAAGCGATGATGGGTATTCTTAATTTTTATCATCCGGATTACCGGAAATATAGCCTGGGTAAATACCTGATGTTAAAGAAAATTGATTTTGCGAGGCAACAGGGTATTCAATATTATTATACGGGTTACCTGGGTACTACCGAAACAAAATTTGATTATAAATTATTTCCGGATAAAAAAGCAATGGAAGTGCTGTTGGCTTTTGACCAGCAATGGGTGCCCTGGGGTAAATATGATAAGGGCTGGCTGCATGGGTATTTTATGGATTGGGTATTGGGAGATGCTAAGTCATGAGTAATCCTAATATTTATTTTAGTTTTTATGGAAATTTTAAATTACTGAATCTGATATTAGGTAGAAAAAGTAGATACTAATGAATAAAAAATTACTTTTTGTAATTGTTGCCCTTATCCAATTAACAGTAAAATCTCAATCATATTTTTCATCTGTAATTGCAATATCAAAAACATATTCACAAAACGGAAAATTTTATCTAAAGACTATTCCGTTTGATGATGAACATCCATCCATTCGGGGTAAGTCATTTCTCTATGAAACTAAAAATGACAAATTAATTTATACAGTTGACAGATACTTTAATTACAATGGGGATAGTGAAAACTTTCTTGCTGTGTCAAATGACGGGAATACAATTGCTCAATTTCTTTTTTGGGGTGCAAGTGAAGAAGTAACCGGATTAAATAGTATCTCAATTTATAAAAACGGGATTTTATTTAAAAATTATACATTAACTGATATTACTGGTTGTGATTTGAATAATGAGAAATGTAATCTTGTTTACTGGAATACAGATTCAGTGATAGATAAGGTAAAAAGCAAGTGGGGAACAAAGGAATATAAAAAAACACTAAAAGAAGGGATTTCTGAAAAAGAAGCATTTTTGAATGAATGTGCAATTTTTTTAAACAATGACACCGTTTACTTTACAGATTCCAGGAAGAATGTTCATTTGCTGGATTTGAAAACTGCTTCAATTATAAGTACCAATGAGTTTGATAGCTTTTATCCGCTGCTAATACAACTTAAAAACAAAAATCATGTGGAAACGCAGGTCAAAGAAAGGCCCGAACCTGCAAATAAGGAATTCTTTCCTGAGTTATTAAGTGGGAAACAAACAGGGGCAGCATTTTTTACCTCCTGAGATAGATAAATGGCATTTCAGGTCTTTTTTATGCAATTTTAGAAATAAATCTGATTCTGTTGCAGAATTGGAAACACTTAGGGTAAAAAGGGAAAGACAGATTGAAAGAGAAAGAAGGCTTACTGTTGATAGCATTAATGGCATTTATATCCCCAAAAATCTTGAAGAATGTTTTATTCAGTTAGATAAAATATTGAAAAAGATAGACAAAAAGGAAATGGTTGAATTAAAAAACAGTTTTGGAATGTATAAGTATCATTTGGGGATAGGTATGTGGATTAGAAATAATTGGGGTTTATGGGGTGGTTCAAGATTGGAACAATATTTTAAAAGCAATGGAGTTCAGCATCCTGATGACATGTCTGGCATTATTTTGACACACTATTATGATTGGTTGCATGGAGTAAGAGAATATGGGAAAATATTTGAAGCAATAAAAAAGAAATAATAATTCCAAAAGAAACTGATGAAATTATTTAAATGCATAATCCCTCTTTATTAAATAATTCTAATATCATACTATGAGAATACGTTTAACTATTATTCTGCTCTCATTTATTATTACCAGTAATTTATTTGCACAAAGAATTGATACTCTGATAAATGATTATGGAAAAAATTATCCTGTAGAAAGAATTCACCTTCATTTTGATAAATCAAACTATGCTCCAGGAGATACTGTTTGGTTTAAAGCGTATATAGTATCCGGCTTAGTGCCAGATTTCACCAGCAAAAACTTATATGTTGATTTTGTTGGAGAAGATGAAAAAGTATTGGCTCATCAGGTTTACCCGATTATTCAGGGTAATTCACCCGGCCAATTTGTAATACCTGTTGAATTACCGGGAAAAATCATCCATGTAATGGCATATACCAGGTGGATGCTGAATTTCGATTCTGCTTTTCTTTTCCAGACAAATTTGGCTGTTATTCATCATGAATTTATAGGACAAGAAACGATAACTAAAGAACTGAAAACTTCTATACATTTTTTTCCGGAAGGTGGTGATGCAGTGGCAACGCTGGAAACCCGAATTGCTTTTCTGGCAGAAAATCAATTTGGACAGCCTGTTAATGTAAAAGGAGAAGTGAAAGATAACAAAGGGAATAAAGTGGCAGACTTAGTAGTTCAAAAAGATGGCATGGGTGATTTCTTTTTTATTCCTGAAGCCGATAAAAAATATACCGCCTTCTGGACAGATGTATCCGGGAAAAAAAGAATCGCCGACTTGCCTGAAATAAAAGCCAATGGGATAGCGCTCACTATGAATTTTATTGGAGCTGAAAAATTATTTTCAATAGAGCGTACTAAAAACGTAACTGATGAATTTAAGCAGGTACATGTGGTAGCAACCATGTACCAGCAAGTGGTGTATATGGCCAACTTTTCAATGAATCAATCCACACTTATTAATGGAACTATTTCTACTAAAAATCTTCCATCTGGTATAATGCAGGTTACTGTATTTAATAAAAACTGGGAGCCTATGGCAGAAAGAATTGTTTATGTAAAAAACAATACAGATACTTTTACATCCCTTGCAGGATTCTCAAAACTGAACTTTGGAAAAAGAAGTGAAAATGAATTAACAGTAACGGTTAAGGATAGTTTGCCTGCTACCCTTTCTTTATCCATTACAGATGCAGCAATAAAGGCGGATAGCAATAATAACATGATATCCACTATGTTATTGAAAGATCAGATTAAAGGAAAAATTAATCGTCCCTATTATTATTTTTCAGATTCCTCTGCCGAAGTAAATAATAACCTTGATTTACTGATGCTTACACATGGCTGGCGCAGGTATAACTGGAATAATGTGATCAATAAAATTCCATTAAACCTTAATTATGCTGCTGATACTTCCTATTTGTACTTATCCGGATTGGTATCAGGGTTAAATACAAAGGAATTAGCCAAAGCAAAAAATTTATTAGTGAATGTAAAAACAAATGCACATAGCAAAGGCAAAATGATATATGTTTCTCTGGAACCGAATGGTAGTTTTAAATGCCCGGATTTTATATTTTTTGACTCATTATTGATAAGTTATCAGTTTATGGATAAAAACAGAGTATTCAGTAATGCTGCCATAACATTTATGAATGATAAATTAAAAGCACCTGCAGGCTTTTCAAAATACTTTTTAACCTCCGGTTTTCCACAAACAGATACTAGTGGGAATTCGGTAATGACTAAATTGTACAGCAAATACCAGGAGTCTGGATATGTAACTTTAAAAGATGTTACAGTTTATGCAAAAGCAAAAACACAACTGCAACGGTTAGACAGTATGTATGCCAGTCCGCTTTTTCAACAAGGGGATGTAAAGAATTTTGATGTTAGAAATGACCCTTCCTTTTATGGGGGGATGAACATTTTCAGGTATTTGGAATTTAGAGTTCCCGGATTGCAGGTATACTCAACAAATATGGTTGGCGAAACTCCCAATATTCTTTACCGGGGGTATACCCCTGGATTTTTTATAGATGAAATTCCTGTTGATACCTCTGATTTGAGTTTGATCAGGGATCTTAATTTAAGTGATATAGCTATGATTAAAGTTATACCTCCTCCATTTGTTGGTGCCTGGGGCAATGGGCAGGGTGGTGCCATTGCTATTTACATGAAAAGGGCGGATGACAGGGATTTTGAGAATAAGAAAAAAGACTGGATTTCAAAAAGGGTGGAAGGGTATTCCGCTATGCGGGAATTTTATTCTCCCAATTATGAAACTGTTTACAATGAACCTGATAAACCAGATGTAAGGACTACACTTTACTGGAATGCAAACCTTGCTACAACCCGCCAGCAACATTCAATAAAACTTAAGTTCTATAATAATGATTTTACAAAATCTTACAGAATAATAGTAGAAGGAATGAATTCAAATGGCCAGTTTACGCATTATGAGAAAATTGTACAATAGATTTAAATGAAACCTGATTTATAAGTAGTGTAATTATTGTAAGTATATTGGTTAATAAGATTACTGAAAATTAATAGGCAATCAGGATACGGAAGCAATCTGCTGCACAAACCATTCTACATATTCGGGCAATGCTGTGCCGGCATAATAAGGTAAATTCAATAACCAATAGGGCTTTTTATTTGGAGTAACAGCTTCCTCTACTTTCAGTGTACCTGCATACATCCTGATGGCATATGGGTGTTCTGCGGCATCAATAAACTGATGAAGGGATTTTAATGTTCCAGTACTGCCAGATTTTATTTCTATGGGAATAACCAGCTTCTTATATACATACAGTAAATCTACTTCAGCATTGGACTGAGCTTTTTCCCTTACCCAAAAATTAGGGTTATGTGCGGTAATACTTTGGAGAGATATCAGTTCCTGGGTTACCAGGTGAGGTATAACCGCCCCTTTGTAAGCACTGTTTAAATCATCCATTGCCAGCATTTCAGCCTGAATACCTAAAGAATAATTGATCATGCCAGTATCCAGGAACTGTAAACGCGGTGCTTTTTTTAAATCGGACTTCAATGGCGGTTGCATGTCTGTAGAAGGATAAATTAAACGAAGGATCTTAGCTTCTTCAAGGGTTCTGAATGCTTCTCCTACTTCTCTGGAACGGTAGTTGGAATTTCCAAAGCCCTGAAACTTTATGCGTTGGTCCAGGTACAACGGTGCAGTTTCCATTAAATGTTTAATGATCTTTCGCTCCGTATCGTTGGTGGTATATTTTTCTACATCGTTTTTATAAGTACCCCATATGCTTTCATAGATAATTGACAAATCTGAAAGGCTATGTTTCTCAAGATCCGTTTTTATTACTTCTGGCATACCTCCGATAATCGCATAACGATGAAAGGCATCCATTAAGGTTTGATGTGCAAATGCTTTTAGTGGTACCTGCTGCAATTGTTGCAGCAAAGCTTGTTTTCCGGTGGCTTCCAGATATTCCTGAAAATTAAGGGGATGCAGGTATAAAAACTCGACCCTGCCTACCGGAAAGCTATGTACTTTCTGCATGGCAAATTCCAGCAATGAACCTGCACAGATTACATGAAGTGCTGGTATTTCTTCATAGAAATAGCGCAAAAGCTGGATGGCTTTAGGGCTCTCCTGTATTTCATCAATAAATAATAAGGTATTTGAAGCGGCAGCGGAAGGAATATTATGTGATAGAAATAAAGCTTCAAAAATGGTTTGAACATCCTCAAAATCATCAAAATAACGTCGGTCAGCTGGTTTTTCCAGATTGAGTACAATACAGTGTGCATAGGTTCCGGCAAAATCGCGTATTAATGTGGTTTTGCCCACCTGACGTGCACCTCTTAAAATAAGAGGTTTACGGGTGGTGCTTAATTTCCAGCGATTCAATTGATTTTCAATACTTCTTTTAAATGCCATAATCCATTATTCATCGGTAATGTAACAGAATAAGGGCAAATTTACATAAAAATTGTAACAGAATAAATCCAGATTTGCCAATATTTTGTAACAGAATAAGGGTAATTAACAATAATTGAAACAAAATTTTAATTCTTAGAGCATCTCTCATGTATAGATTTATATGGTGGCTAACTCATTTATCGCTCACTACTAACTTAAATTTAGATCAGGTCTCTTCATTTTTGATAGATAAATTTAATTTTCATGAGCGATAAATAAGTTTAATACCAGAAAATATGGTTAATGACAAGATGAACTATTTCAACTTTCGTAAATATATCTTTCCATAATTCGATTTAAGTACAATATCAATGCCCCCTCCGTTTATTTTACCTTTAACCTGGTCGCCATAACTTAAGGCTTCAGTATCTGGTTTTTCCATTACAATTTTAAAGTCTGATGCTGCATAAATTTGTCTATAAGAAGTACTGAAATTAATTTGTGCCCTGGTGGTAAGGGGTAGTGAAATATCTATAAACCCATAGACAGATAAAATTGAAACCGGACCTTTAATAGTTGTAGTAAAGGATGCTTCAATGCCTCCATATACGGTTTTGATATTCATTGGCCCTGTTATACTGTCTAGTTTAACAGTATTATATTGTACAGCTGCTTCAATTTCACTTTCCATTTTCCGGAAAATAACATCTCCTGCATTAATATCTTTTTCATATTATATGTTTTAGTTGTTTTTGGTTAAAGAATATAATTACTTGTTTACAAACTATTTGTCCGCAGTAAAATGGAATAGGCTTGATTTTTAACTGCAGGGTTTATATCAGGATCTGTGGTAATTTCCGCAAAAGCGAAATGGTTTTATTGATTGCAATCCTTTTAATCCAGGAACCAAAATTGCCGTAATCCCTGTAATTGCCTAAATTCCTGAATACATCCACAAATACCTCCTGTAACAGATCTTCAGCTTCTCCGGTATGTAAAACCATACGATAGATGGTATTAAATATCCCTTTTGCATATTTATGATACAAAAGTGTATAGAGCTTTTGTCATCACCTTTTTTACAAAGCTTAATCAGTTCAATCTCATCTATTTGAGCTTCAATTTGCAAATGCCCGCATTTTATTAAGGGTGTTACATAATAAAATCGCAACAAAGTATAGATTGTTGCATCTGGTTCAGCATTTTTTTAAAATAAAAGTAGAATTAGGTACATAAATACACAAGGAAAGAAATGAAATTTGGATTATTTGTTATTTACTGCCCCACACTCCCCTCATATCTCCTTTTGTACCAATAGTTACGAAAAAGATGGTCCAGGGAAATCAAAACCAATATGAGTACAGCAATATAAATGTCAAAATAATATTGGGATATAGTATCTGGTTTAAATGATGGTATTTGTATATGAATTGCAAAATTGAAGGATATATAATGCTTCAATAAATAAATAGCCAATACAATAAGGCCTAAGGAAACAGCTGATAGGCAACTAATCATTAAGATGAAATTTTGCTTTTTCTTTCTCTTCACTTCCTTATAAATAAGCTGCATTGCCTGCTCATTGAATTTGGGGGATAAAGAAGGAAATACTTCTTCATTCAATGCTTTTAGGATGGCTTTATCTTGATGCATATTAGTCATTATTAGTAATCAAAAAATACAATTTCTTTCGCAATCTGTACAATTTTATTTTTACATTATCAGCACTTAAACTCATAATGGATGCTATATCGTTAATCTTTTCCCCTTTTGAATAATGAAGCAGGAGCAGCATTTTTTCTTCGGGATTTAATTTATCCATCGCCAATTGTAATTTATGATGCAAGGCTTCATTTTCATCTGTTTCAAATAACCGGTCAACATGTTCTTCAGAAACTTTATCGATCATGGATTCATCAACATAATATATCTTCTGCCGGGTTTTTCTGGTAGCAGAAATTGCAGTATTGTAAGCTATACGGTAGATCCATGTTAAAAAACCACTTTTGCCATGAAAAGTATCTAATTTTTTAAATGCTTTCAGAAAAACATCCTGGGTTAATTCTTCTGCATCTTCTTTTGAAGAAACAATACGGACAATCAGTGAATAGATAACATTGCTATAGCGATGAAGAAATATGGAAAATAAATTTATTTCTCCTTCGCATATACGCTGAATGATTTGAAATTCTTCCTGATTATCCATGTATATTTTTATAGACGCAGAGAACTTAATTTGGTTACAGCTTATCCTGAAATAAAAATTATTCAGAAATGGTGTAACCGTATTTACAGGATTGCGTCAAATAATGGAAAGTATACAATTACTCATTTAAAATTATGACATTATGATGGACTTTATTTTAATTCCCACTATTATCGGGATTATAACTTATGGTATTTACAAATTATTCGAACTCTTTGTCCGCAAAAAAGAACGACTGAATATTATTGAGAAGCTGGGTGATAAATTCAACCCTACTGACCTTGATTTGAAGTTGTCGATGCCATTTTTTACTGAAAATACCGGTAAGTATAACACTTTGAAATTTGCCTGTTTATTGTTAGGGGTAGGATTTGGGTTGATGATTGGTTATATAATTAGCCTGAATACCATCCCCGGATTTAATACAGGCAACTGGCCAAATAATGCTTATCAAATTATAAGTACTATTTATGGTGCTTCCGTTTTAACTTTTGGCGGAGTGGGGTTACTGGTTGCTTTTTTGGTGGAGATGAAGTATTCCAATAAGAAGTAATGGACTAATAAGTTAAGGGTATAAACAATAAAGGCTGCCCTATTTAGTTTTGAGGCAGCCTTTTTATTAGTTTTTAAATGATAAATCAGAAACTAATTAATTGGGTTATTAGGAAGTATAGTCAAAAAATGTTTAAATGTTGATATAGCATCTTCGAGTTTAGGTTTGGCTTTATTTCTCATCTTTTTAGCAATCTCATTACTCTCTTTAGAATCTATTTCATCAAGTGCCTTTTCCAGCAAAGGCAAAATATCTTTTGGATAATCTGGTCCTGTTCCATCCGGACCCATCCCCCCATCCCCCGGGAATTCATTATTACCGAAAGATTTACCATCATCAGATGCAGCAGATTTAATTTCCTTCATAGCACTGCTTACTTTGTCGTGTATTTCCTTTTGTTCTTTACTCTGCTCTGGTGTTGTACACTTAATCCTATCAAGAGACCAATTAACAGTGACAAGAAGGTCAATTGCATGAACGTATGCAGGGTGGCTTTGTGCGAAAAGGTTAGTTGACTTGGTTGCTGAAAACAAAAACAGTAACAGGATGACTTTTTTCATGGTTTAATTTTTATGGAATTATTATTAATAAGCAATCAAAATAAATATAATAAATGGATTTTGCAAGTTGGGGTGCAAAATATTTTTTGTAGATACTATTTAAGTTGAGCCTGCCTTTACCGCCATTCAACTATACCATATTACCGATATGCATTTTCCTTTGACCTTTAATTTCCTTTTTAATATCAACTCCTGTTTGCGGTTCCACACTGAAAAAAAAATTAATTTATAAAGATTGAGACTTTTAAAACTTTTTTGCTATTTTTCTGTTCAAAAGATGAATCTACCAAACCAAATGAATGGAAAGATTAAATGCTGTCTTTAAATTAATATTGCTGAGTGCATTCATATTTGTATTCAGCTTTTACCGGTGCAATGCAAAATCTTTCGGGGTAAAACCAATATCAGTATCAATTGGTTCAGATCTAAAAGATATTAGTTTAAATATTTCAAATGTAAGTGTTGGAATAGATCCAACTTTTAAAGCTACCCTCGATATAAATAAAAGATGGACTCAGAAATTGAGATTAATGCTGTCAGCCTTAATTGAAGCAAGTGATTATTATAAGGAAAATAAGGCTTCAGCGATTGCTATTATTGAAACTAGTATAGCTTCAGATAGTTCAGTAACCGATACAATTGCCTGTGGAAGTTTTGTGTGGAATGGAACTAATTATACTTCTTCAGGTAGTTATAGTAAAACTTTTCCCGGTGGTGGTGTAAATGGTACTGATAGTGTTGCCATCCTTAACTTAACTATTAACCCAATACCTGCCAAGCCAACCATCAGTTTTACAGGCAATCTGTCATTTTGTACAGGAGACAGTGTTGTATTGAGGTCCAGTGCAGGTATTGGTTATCAATGGTATAAAGGCGGATCTTTAATCAGTGGAACTTCCGACTCTGTTTATAATGCAAAAACATCCGGTAATTATACGGTGAAGGTAACCAATGTAAAAGGCTGTATCAGTGCAGCCAGTTATTCAGTTACAGTAGCAGTAAGTACAATTATTCCCGCCTCACCCACTATACAATTAACAGGAAACACGGTTATATGCCCGGAAAGCAGTTTATTATTAACTGCCAATGCTGTTCCAAATAATCAATATTATCAATGGTATAATGGAACAACAGCAATTATTGGTGCTGACAGGAATCTTTGTTATGCAACAACTGCAGGTAATTATACTGTGATAGCAACCTATAATAAGGGCTGCAGCAGTGCACCGAGTGCTCCCTTAACCATCACTGAAGCACCCTTTCCAGCAATTAGTGTAAAAGGGAATACCACTATTTGTGCAGGGGATAGTGTTTTATTAAATGCCAGCCCTGGAACCAGTTATCAGTGGTATACCGGCGGAAATGCTCTTTTATTTAATGGGTTGTATCAGGATATTAGTGTGTTTAACAATGCCAATATACCAATAGGTAACACTAATTATACGCTGGAGGCCTGGATTAAACCTACCGACTCAGGCTCTAATAGTAGCGGAATATTGGGATGGGGTAGTTGGGGACAGCAAGATCAAACTAATGCATTCAGGTTATATACAAGTACAGGATTGGTTAACTATTGGTTTTTTGATGATCTGATAGTGCCCACTCCTAACCTTGCAGATGGTTCCTGGCACCATGTGGCAGCTTCTTTTGATGGCACTGCACGCAGCATTTATGTGGATGGTTTGCTGATGGGCTCAAATATTCCAACAGGTACCCATAATGTACCAGATGCAAGTAATATGTATATTGGTGTGACAAATGATAATGGCAATGAATATTTTAAAGGGGCTATGGCAGAAGTAAGGGTTTGGAATGTTGCCAGGACACAGGTACAGATACAGGCAAGTATGAATATACCTGTAAATCCTAATAGCCCGGGACTGGTAGCTTATTATCCATTTGCAGAAGGAGCCGGGAATAGTACAGCTGATATTACTGCAAATGGCAATAATGGAACATTGGAAGGCAGCCCAACCTGGGTACCCCTTACTAATTTTCCGATACAGGGATATTCTGTTAATGCAGTTCCAAATAATACAACTTCAAGTATTAGTGTAAAAAATAGTGGTAATTATTATGTTATGGTTACCGATTCCAATGGTTGTGTTAATTCAACCCCTGCTGTAACTATAACGGTTAATCCTGCATTAACAACGCCAACTATTACAGCCGGAGGCCCTACTTCTTTCTGTCCGGGAGGTGCAGTATTATTAAATGCCAGTGCTGCTGGAAACTATCAGTGGAATAAGAATGATACAGCAATAACCGGTGCAACTGCATCCACTTATAATGCCACCACTGCAGGTAATTTTACAGTTACAATTACCAACGCAAGTAATTGTTCAGCTACTTCATCTGCCATCACAGTAACTGTTAATCCTTTAATCACTCCAACAGTCTCTGCAACCAGGCCATTAACATTTTGTACCGGTGACAGTACAACCTTGCTATCATCCGGTGCAACAGGCAATCAATGGTATCTGGATGGTATAGCGATTAATGCTGCAACTGCAAACAATTATTCAACAACAAAAGGTGGAATATTTACTGTATCAGTAACCAATTTGCAGGGTTGTACATCATTTTCAAACCCGGTAACAGTTGTTGAAAACAGTACACTGGGTACAGGGTTAAATACACATGATACATTAATATGTAAAGCTGACAGTATTAATATTATTGCTTTGGCAAATTCTCAGGCTAATTATTCGTGGACTTCAGCTTCTACTGGCTTTGTATCCAATTCAGCAGCAATTGCTATTTCGCAACCTGATCTGTATAGGGTTAAAATAGTATTAATTAATTCAGGATGTATTGTGAATGACAGTATACAGCTTACCAATACTTCTGATACGGCTATAAAGGCAAGATTAGCAGTGTCTGAACAGGCTTTTGTAAACCAGGAAATTGAGCTTATTAATCTGACCAGCCCGGCACCGCAAACAGAAAACTGGATAATACCGACATCAGCTACCGTAATGAATCAAACGGATACATCTGTTCTGCTAACTTTTCCCAATACAGGGGAATACATGGTTTACTTAACAAATACATCGTATAAAGTATGTAGTTCAACAGACTCAGCTAAAATTATTATTAGTCAAAATGATTCAGCTTTACTGTCAACAGGTAATAAGGTTATTATTGAGCAAATTTCAATCGGGCCCAACCCTAGCCCAACAGGGTTGTTCAATTGTACCATTAAACTGAATGTTCCGGGTAAAGTAGCGATTACTATTTTTAACTTGTCTGGTACACAGGTATATAGGAAAGTAATACCTGCAGGTAATCTGAGTAGTATATATCAGCGGGTTGATTTAAGTTCCTCTCCTGTTAATGCATCCTATGTGGTAGTGTTTCAAACAGATTATGGGTATGAGGTTAGAACAATAATCATTAACTAAAGAGATCAGTTCATCATAAATATGAATCTTAAAGCAATTATAATTACAATAATAATATTTAATCTAACCATTTTGCATGCGCAGGAATTTAAAGCTTTGGGTTTATTTGGAATGGGGAAACCATTAAAACTTACCGGAAACTTCAATACAACCTTTTTATACAATTATTCAGATTTTGCAATTGCAACACCTTATACTTATATAGTTTCAGGTGATATGAAAATTTCTTATAAGAGTTACGCTATGGGCCTTGATTTTACCTATTCAAATGCGATGTTAAAGGTCAATTATCAACCCATTCCTTTCAACAAAATTTCTGTACACCCTCATTATAAATATGCTACCCTGCATCTTGGTGCAGTAGATATGACATTCTCGCCATATTCCTTAAATGGGTTTCAATTTACAGGAGCTGCATTAGAACTTAAACCCAAAAAATTTAAACTATTAGTACTGGGTGGTAAATTTTTAAAAGGGAGTGGTGATTATATTCTTAACCCAAATTCAACTCCTACTTATTCAAGAATAGGGGAAGGTATATATGCAGGCTATGAATTTAGCAAATTGAAAATTGCTGCCAGTATTTTTCATGCAAAAGATGATTCGGTATCTGCAGCTCATATACCAGTTGAAGTAAATATATTACCAAAAGAAAACCTGATAACTAATTTACAGGCAGATGCAGATGTTACACCGGCTTTTCATGTAGTTGCTGAATTTGCAAATAGTCTTATAACTAATAATCTAACGTCTCCATTGCCATACTCAGGTTATAAATGGATCGCCAGCCTGATATCTTATAATGGAACCACCACTTCCAAAAATGCTATCAATCTTAAAGCTAACTATAAATTTAGTTTGGTTACTCTTGGAATTGAATATGAACGGGTAGACGCATCTTATTTATCTTTAGGTTCTTTATATACTACCAATGGATTTGAAAATTCATCGGCAACTATTAACTTCTCCCTTTTTAAAAATAAGTTACATTTCAATATAAAAGAAGGACTGCAAAATGATTTGGTTGATACAGTGTTTAGTCAGAAATCAGGCAGGTTATTAAACAATGTTAGCATTACTTATAAACCTATCCGAAAACTTTCTTTTACCGGTAATTATAGTAATACGAAATCTGTTACTAACTTCAGGAATGTGGATAATCTGGCTAATGCGAATAATTTAATTCCCTATTACCTTGATTCATTGCGGCTGGTTCAGTTAAATCTCAATTCCAGTATTGATGCAAATTATCAAATAAAAGCCAGCAGAACAGAAAACAAAACATTAACTGCCAATTTCTCCTATCAGAAAGGGGATCAAAAGCAGGGAAATTATTTTGTTAATGCACAGGGTACTTTATTTGAAAATGGAACACTTAATTATATTGTTGCTTATCCTAAAAAAGATGTAAAGTGGAATATTAGTTTATTATATACTTCTGTTATCCAGGGTGCAGATACGAATACGACAAGAGGATATGGCGTAAATTTCAATTTCAGTAAAAAATATTTTAAAAAAAGACTAAATCTTACAATCGGATCCGGTTTCAATGCGTCTTCTAAAATTGGCAGTTTAGAAACGAATGATGTTGTAAATTTTAAAACCAATATTTCTTACTTATATTTAAAAAAGCATTCTTTTAATGTTAATGCTGTATTTCAAACTAAATCTACAACAAGCATTAATAATCCTTATATGCTAAATTCAACCATCGCCATTTCTTTAAAATATAATTATAAATTTTAAAATGCATATAGTAAGAAAATATATTTTTATTCTGGCTTTTATTTTAGGAAGCAGGGAGTGTATAAATGCACAGATCAATTATCCTGTTAATATTTCTCCTGTTATTTTTCAGCCATTTCCTTCCTCCATACAATATTTAAATAAGGCAACAATACCTTCTCTGATGCTAACTATTACCAATAAGACTTATAATGCTACTTCGTTAAATGTTTTATTGGGAGTAACTGTTAAAACCAATAGTTACCAGGCACAAACAAAATCCATTACTGCCATGTCTCCAATTACGCTTAATGGAAACACACCAACAATAATTACCAATCTTGATATTGCAACTTTATATAGTTTTTCCAATTTATCGGGTATAACCATCGCGCAATATCAAAATAATTTTCCGCAGTCTACCATTACATTTGGCTTTGTATTATATGATGCAGTAACCAAAAGACAAGTTAGCCAGAATGTTAATTACAGTATTGTTTATACCTACAATGATCCACCGTACTTAACCTTGCCTTCGGATAAATCAGTAATAACTGAAATGGGTATTCAAAATATCCTGTTTCAATGGCAGACAAGGCAATCAACTTTTGCTAATGAAGTGCAATATATTTTTCAATTAGTGCAAATGCTGGATGCAACTCAAAATCCGCAAATTGCCTTTATTAATAATCCTATATATTTTACAGACAGCACTTTTTCAACCACCTATCTTTATGGAGCCAAAAATCCTCCTTTATTGCCAGAAAAAAAATATGCATGGCGAATACAGGCAATTCCATACGATTATGGTGGATTTATTAATACCAATTTTTCTAATAATGGGTATAGTAATATTTATTCTTTTGGTTATAATACTCCCTGTAAAGTTCCGTCCCAATTGGTTATAAGTGGATTAGATTCCGCTAAAGCAGAAGTGGAATGGACCTCATTTACTGAAAATCAAAGTTTTGTAGTATCCATCAGAAAAGGAAATACTGGTCCATGGACAGACCTGTCATCAATAGCTCCAAATGCTGAAGAGAGATATCAAATGACTAATTTAATTTCCAATACCATGTATCAGGTTGTAGTAAAAGGGGTTTGTAATTCCGGAATAACAGTTGTTTCAGATCCCCTTGAATTTAAAACAAATAATCCTGGTTTAATTTCTGCAACTAATAATAGCAATACAACTGTAAAAATAAATGCAAGTTGTGGCCAAATACCACCGGTTAAAACCTATAGCCAGGTATTATTATCAGAATTACATGAAAATGATATTATAACTGCAAATGATTTTTCCATTTTAATAACAGGCCAGATAACAGGAACTAAAGGCGTTTTTTCAGGTAAAGGATTGATTGATGTATGGATTGGCAAAGAATTTAAATTACCTGTAAGTTTTCAGAGAATTAAAATTAATAAAAATTATGAGCTGATAGAAGGTGAAATCTCTATGGACACAAACTAACCGATCTAAATCTTTTAAATGAAAATTGCCCTTTACAAATATAGTTTACTTTTTTACCTTTTGATCTTAATTGGATCAATTAATGTAAATGCAGCTTTGCATATTATAAAGTGTGAAGGAACAACTGATCCCAAACTTGTAAAACTAAGCAACAATATAAAGCCTGCAGCAATTTATCAGGATGATAATTCACTAAGGGATTCGATAAAGATGGTATTTGAAAAGTTGCATACTGAAAATAATTGGGTGAATAATATAACCGAAACCGCAACACTTGCTTACCCTTTTGGTATGCAGAAAACCGATGGTGGCACTACTTATGAAATTGCTTTTAACAGTATTGTATTTAATAGTAAAATTGCAATTGCCAGGGTATTTGCCCGCTGTATTTTACCTGAACTTGCTTCAGACGGGAAAGAAAAAATTCTTTATTTTGAAGGAATGGTTAATATAAGCAGAACAGGGGGCATCATTTCTGACGGAAAATTAATATTAATTGGAAATGAGCAGATCAATATAAATAATTACCTGACTTTATCATTAAATGGGAAAAGACAAAATGAAAATGCAACCAGGGATTATACGTTTTTTAAGTTTAATTGTTCTGGTTTTGAATTATTAGGAATACGCGGTTCAATAATACTTTCTGATTCGAAATTTATCAGTGTGGACCGGGAAACATTTGAACCCATATTAAATGAGAAAATAAGTGCACCGGTATCAGAAAATGTTACATCCTGGAATAGTTTGTTTATCTCTGATATTTCATTTAATAGCCTGTTTTCAGTAAAAGAGATACCTCATTATATTTTTTCTATAAAAAAAGCAACGCTTGACCTGGACGATCTGCGAAACCCGGTATCGAATAAAGAATTTGATGACTATATTAAAAATGAAGAACCTTTATTGCCTAATACCTGGCGGGGGCTTTATATCAATCAAATTGAAACTTCTTTGCCTGAATGGTTCAACGGAAAGGAATCCAATAAAAGAACAAAAGTTAAAACGATATTTGGATTGATTGACGACAATGGTTTTAATTCTAAAATTACAGATAAGAATATACTGAATATAAATAATGGGGATGCTTCCGGATGGCCATTTAGTGTTGATACTTTAAGTATTAAAATTGAAAAGAATCAGATTGAGTATGGATTTTTTGCCGGTAAGATTATTTTACCCATTGAGAATAAAAGAAATGGCCAGAGTGGACTTGATTATACAGGTAAAATAGAAGACAGCTCTTATTCTGTTTTCTGTGATAAATTTCCCCCAATACATGCAGCATTATGGAAAGCTTCGCTTGTATTAAATAAAGCTTCCATTATTGAACTCAATCTCAAAAATGGTAAATTTATCCCTTATGCGAACTTATCAGGAGAATTAAAATTTAATGTAAGTGCTACCAATGAAGCTTTCAAAAATTGGGATATAAAGGCATTGAAATTTGAAGAACTTATTCTGAATACCGAAAAGCCTTATTTATATTTAAAAACGCATGCTGCAGAAACAAAAGTAGATACGAAAGACACACAATCCTTTTTAACTCCTTTATTGTATAATTATAAATCGGATTTAAAAGGGGAGTTAATACCTGATAAAATTGCCGCATTATCATTTTTGGGTAATGTTCAGCCAGGGCAAGAAAAGATCCGAATTGTTGTAACAGGATATTATGATAGTTTAGAACAGCAATGGATCAACCGTTCAATTGCAATTCAGTCTAAAGATAGTAGTCAGCAGGGCCCTGGTAAGAATCTGGTAAAAGAAGTTACTGTAAAGGAGCCTTCAGGTTCAGGAATTACAGATACGATCCCACCTGCCCCACCAAGACTATTGTCTGTTACTGCAATCAATAAGAAAAATAACAGAGTAGAGTGGATAAAGAGCGTTAGTAAAGAGGTGCAGAAATATATTGTATATAAAATGGAATCAGATGATACAGTTCAGGTTTGTCATGAATTGGCTGTTTTAGATTTTAAGGATACTGTTTATATTGATAAATTGAATAAAAATAATAGCATAAATACTTATGCAATTAAAGCAATAGATGATAGGTCTTTGAAAAGTAAATTTTCAAATCCCGTTTCAATAAAAAATAAAACAGATAAACCTGTTAAAAACAGTGTTACCAATTTTTCTTCTTTTGTAAGTGATGAAGGAAAATATATTGAATTGACCTGGGGGGTAAATAATATAAAAGATATCAAATGCCTTTATTTGTTCCGTTCGGATGGTTCCGGTAAATTCAATGTAAAAAGAATTGCCTGTTTAAATGCCGCTCAAAAACTATATGATGATCAGGATATTCAACCGAATTCATATTATGTTTATTATTTAAAAACTGTTACTAAAGATGGTGGAATTTCCAAAGCAGAAAAGCTTGAAGTAAGTTATTGATCATTTTTAACCTTATAGACTACCGCTTCATTTAAGGTATTTTTCCCGAGCTGTTTCATTGTCCGGCAGTAAGGCAAATGCTTCTAATTGCAAAGCAGTACAGGTAATCGTGGCGTCTTCAAAAGTCAGTTCGCCTTCTGTATCAATACCACCCATGCCTAAGGCAAGCCGGGCAGATGCCTTAAATCAGCTATCAATTTGTTGTATTTACATTCAATAAATTGGGGCAGTTTATTTGAATAAAAAGGCATAAACCCTGTTTTGGTGTATTTTTATAATAAAATAAGGTCAGTTTGCAATGTTTACCCTTTTTAGGGAGTCAATTATATAAATTCCATGTTAATCATGAAAAGCCCAATTGTTTATATTGTTGTGATGCTGGTTTTATTGTCCTGTACCCGAAATATAGCATCAGGACCAGTTAGCACGATTACCGGAAATTGGAGCATTGTGTTTGATTCCACTTATTCCGGAGTGGGCACTCAAAATCATGCTGCTGTGTATACCGGGCAGCCGGGAGATTATTTTAATTTCAGTACAGATGGACATGTATATACGAAGGAGGGGAATACCCTGGATACATTGAAATATTCCCTGCTTTCTGCAAGTACCATTATTATCGATTCTTTTGGATTGACCCTGAATGGTGTTCCGGAAACTTCTAATATCACTTTTCAGACTTTTTCTGATATTTCTGTTACGGTTCATCAGGCCACTATTGATGCGCCAATTGAACCCACACCTGCGGGAGAATTTGGCAGAAAAGTGGTACTTAGGAAATAAAAAAACTCCCTCAATTACTTGTATTTACCCATTTTATTTTGTATCTTGACTAGATTGGAATGCTTTATTATCAACTAATTTAGAATAAGTTAAATAGTTGTATTATTTAGTATTTAAATACCCGTTGCCGGAACACAGGGATTGATAGGACGCTTTTAAAACCTGTTGCCGGAGAAAAGCGGTAATAGTTCTTTGAAATATGGATACGGATAGGAAATAATAGTTGTTTTAGTGCGGATGCATCATTGGTTTATCAGCAAATTATTGGGAGGCTGAAAGAAAAGGGATTTGATGTATCTAAACTGAAATGAACTGTGCAAAAGTTTTAACATTCAGATTGGTTACAGATTTATGGAAAATAGCAACTAATGTGTCTTAATAAGGTACACAGCGCTGTTCTTTTCATTCATCTTTAAAAATAATCTGTATGAAACCCGAACGCATATTGCAAAGCGATGTGTTAGACATTGTATTTGAAAACCGTAATAAGGAATATGGAGCTTATGAACTGAGAAAACATTACCAGGGACGGATGAAGAAGGCTATGATAACTATGGTAAGTGTGGTGGTTGTTTTTGCTGTTCTGGAAAGCTGGAAAGTACCGCATAAAAGAATTTCAGTGTATGGTATTAAAGACCTGGATTCTGTGCGGTTGGTGGAAATGACCCTTAAAAAAGATCCGCCTAAACTGATTATTCCTAAACAGGTGAAGCCGGTGGCAGCCATTAATTATCAGACCTATGTGGTGGTTCCAGATAAAGAGGTAAAAGACACCCTGCATACCATGGACGAACTGGCAGATAAACAAATCAGCAATAAAGATGTAGCAGGCCGGCCGGTGGAAGGCAATGAGATTTTATCCCCCGCAAACGATGGCGGTAATAAGGGAGGTGAAATTGAGGCAAAAGATAAAATAGATTATGATGTACCTTTAAGACATGCGGAGGTGATGCCGCAGTTCCCGGGTGGAATGGAAGCTTTTCTGAAATTTATGCAAAGAAACCTGAAACAGCCGGAAGATTTTGAGGAAGGTCAAAAAATGGTAGTACTGGCGAGTTTTGTGGTGGATGCTGGTGGAAATATCGTGAATATTGCTATTGATCAGAAAGCAAGGCCTGATCTGGATGCAGAAGTGGTAAGAGTACTTAAAAAAATGCCTGTTTGGGAACCCGGTATGCAAAATGGAAGAAATGTGCCGGTGTTTTATAAGTTGCCGGTTACATTTATTGCCGGTGATTAAGAATTATTTTTTAAATTGCCCGGGTAGGCATAACAATTTGAATTGAAATGGAAAACAAGTTAAGAGAAAGACAACGGAAAAGTTATATTACCATGCGCACCATTTATGATGTAACCATGGTTATATTATTGTTATCAGTTGGAGTGGTGATGTTTTTTGGAGAATATATGAAACTGCCCATGATTACTGATACGGATAAGGTATTCCGGTATTTTTTTGGTACTATTTGTATTTTGTACGGGTCATTCCGTTTGTATTTGGTAATTAAGCAGGACTATTAGCATGGCAAAAAAATATCTGGTAATACTGGGATTGGTTTTCATTTTTGCTGGATGTAAAAATGAAATTAAATACGGGCAGGGGTTTACAGATGATCCAAAACAGGGAACCATCTACATTAGCGTTGATGAAAGTTTTAAGCCGGTAATTGAACAGGAGATAAAAGTATATGAGTCTTCCTACCCGGGAACCCATATTATAGCATCCTATAAACCGGAAGTGGAATGTTTTAAAGACCTGATGAAAGACAGTACCAGGATGGTGATAGTGGCTAAAGGACTAACACCTGTAGAAACCAGGTATTATGATGACAGGATTTACTTCAGGCCACAGTTTGCGGAAGTTGCTTATGATGCGGTTTCTGTGATTGTAAATATGGAATCGAAAGACAGTGTATTTACTTTTGAAGGGCTTAAAAAGCTGATAAGTGGAAAAAAAGATGGAATAATTGTAATGGATGGCAAAAATGCGACAAGTACGGTAAGGTTTTTGCAGGATAGTTTACTGGGTGGAGGAACATTTGGCAAAAATGTTATGGCTGTAAATGGAAGCAAAGCGGTGATTGAAGCCATTAAACAGAATAAAAATGCGATTGGTTTTGTAGGTTCAAGCTGGGTGGGGAATGAATCTGAACCTGCACAAAGGGAGGATCTTAAAAAAATAAGGCTGGCATTGGTAGAATGCACCAAATGCACTGAAAAAGATCTTTTTGCCAAACCTTCACAATCAACCATTACTTTTGGACAATATCCATTGATCAGGCCTTTATTCTATATATTGAAAGAAAATTGGACAGGTTTGGGATCCGGGTTTATGAATTTTATGAGTTTGGAAAGAGGGCAGTTGATTTTCAGAAGATCAGGGTTAGCACCTGCTAAAATGAGTTTTCTGAAAAGGACCAGTAAGATTCAGGAATAATATGCTGTAATAAGCAAGAGTAATTATAACTATTATAAAAAAAGCATGATGAAGAAGAACTTTACTTTTTTCCTGGCAGCTTTATTGGCTGTAAGTTTTGCATCGGCTCAAAAATTGTCCGACGCTGTTAAATTGGTTGATGTTGATTTTAAGCACCAGGTTGCTGATGATTTGTTTAAGAAATTATATGCTGCCAGTCCGAAAGACCCTGAAGTATTGTATTGGTATGTAATGTCAATTATTGATGGCAAGCCCAGCAAGGAAGAATTGACTGAAGCAAACCAGGTAATACAGAAAGCTTTAAATGATGGAGTGAATGCACCACTGCTTTGGGTGGCATCCGGCCATATTGAATTATTAACAGGTGGAGATATTAATAAAGCCAAACAGAAATTTGAAGAAGCCATTACTGCTTCAAAGACCAAAAAAGGGGAAAATCCGGAAATATTAACTGCAATTGGCCGTGCCAATGCAGATGAGGGTATTAATGTTGGGGATGCCAATTATGGTATAGAAAAACTGAAAAGAGCCGGAGAACTGAATAAAATTGATCCGGATATTTTCTATTATATGGGTCTTTGTTACCGTAAACTTGGAAGTGATTATGGTGGAGAAGCTGTAAAAGCATTTAATGAAGCACTGGCACGTGACCCTAAAGATGCAAAAGCCTGGTTTCAGATAGGAAAAATATACCAGAGCCAGAATAATAAAGATGCTTTGGAAGAAAATTTTAATGCTGCTATTAAAGCAGACCCGACTTTCCCGGCAGCTTATCTTGCACTCTATACTTATTATGCAGATAAAGATGTAAATAAAGCAATAGAGTACCTGACCGACTTTCTGAAATATGCAGATAAGGATCCGGAAAACGATTTCTTCTATGCGGATTACCTGTTCAGAGCTGGAAAGTATACTGAATCTATTGCAAAGGCCAAAGAAATTGAAGCCAATACAGTGGCAAAACCCTTACCCAAAATAAATGGATTGTATGCGTTTGATTATGACAGGCTAGGCGATTCAGCTCAGGCTAAAACCTATATTGAAAAGTTTTTTGCAACTGCTCCACTGTATGATATTACAGCTGATCATTATACACTTGCCATTAAAATTCTTTCCAAATTCCCGGGAAGTGAAGCTGAAGCTATTACATATATTCAGAAAGCAATGGATAATGACACACTGAAAGCGAATAAAATTATCTATGCCAATCAGGCTGCAGATATATGGGCCAGGGCAAAAAATTATACTGAACAGTTAAAATGGTTGCAGAAAGTGGTTGAATTAAAAGGGACAAAAAGTGAGTTTGATTATTATAAATTAACCAATGCAGCACTCAATTCTAAAGATTATCCCCTTGCGATGTCTATAGCCAGTGATTATATTACGGCTTTCCCTGATAAACCACAAGGATATATTTATAATGTAAAAGCTGCAAAATCTATTGATACTGCTACTTCCATTGCTCCAATTATTCAGCAAAACGACTATTTATCCAAAGATCTGGATAAAAACAGGAAGAGTATTTTTAATAATGATTATTATCTGTTGGTTTATTATGCTGAAAAAACCAAAGAAAATGAAAAGGCAATGGCGATTTGTGATAATATGCTTGCATTGTATCCAAATCCGGGTGAAGAAAATGATTTTGCTTTAAAAACAAAAGAAGTCTTGCAAAAAGCGATAAATGCTCCGGCGGATGCAAAAAAATCCTCCAGGTCGGGCGGAAATAAAAAATCAGACAATAAATAAAGAAAAAAACTCCTCTTAATCATTAAGGGGAGTTTTTTCTTTTATTAGGGAATGACACCTTATTTTTGCAACTCATTTAACTCAAAACGAACATTATGCATTGGCTTTTATCTACATCAGAAGCTATAGAGAGTAATTCGGGCAACTATTTTCCTATTGGGATTCAATTGCTTTTTGCGGCAGGTTTTGTTGCATTTATGATTGCTTTTTCTCAATGGGTAGGCCCAAAGCGTAAAACCAATGATAAACTGGAGAATTTTACCAGTGGGATTGCTTCTCACGGAAATGCCCGGCAGCCTGTTGCTATTAAATATTTTTTAGTGGCTATTTTGTTTGTATTATTTGATGTGGAGGTGATTTTCTTTTACCCTTATGCAGTAAATTTCAGGGAGTTGGGCTGGGAAGGTTTTGGGGCCGTTTTAATGTTTGTGGCTTTCTTTCTGGTAGGATTTATCTATATCATTAAGAAAGGTGCTTTAAAGTGGGAAGATTAATAACAATTTTTGAAGTTTTCTGTTAAATGATTTTAAACAGATCAAAAACATCATTTAACAATCAACCTTCAACATACAAAATTTAATTATGCGTCCGGTACGTTTTAATATTCATACAAAAGAAGTAAATACTGCTACAGCCGTAAGTGTGGTTGAATCTCCAAACGGATATTCTGGTGAAGGCTTTTTTACAGCAAAACTGAGTGATGTGGTAGGGTTAGCCAGAAAAAATTCGATATGGCCCCTTCCTTTTGCTACTTCCTGTTGTGGAATAGAATTTATGGCAACAGCAGCAGCCCATTATGACCTGGCACGTTTTGGAGCAGAGCGTATGGCATTTACACCCAGGCAATGCGATTTAATGATGGTGATGGGGACTATTTCCAAGAAAATGGCTCCGGTTGTTAAGCAGGTATATATGCAAATGGCTGAGCCACGCTGGGTATTGGCAGTAGGTGCCTGTGCCAGCAGTGGTGGTATATTTGATACTTATAGTGTATTACAGGGGATTGACCAGGTGGTACCGGTAGACGTGTATGTGCCCGGTTGCCCGCCCAGGCCTGAAGCAATACTGGATGGGTTTATGCGCATTCAGGAATTGGTGGGACAGGAAAGTATCCGCCGCAGGAACGGCGATTATTATAAAGGATTACTGGAAAGTTATGGCATTCAATAAACCTTAATGTCCCTTATTACAGATAATCCGGGCTTAGGAAATTAATAAAATAAATAAACCATTGGGTTGGGGTATGAGTTTAACAAACGATATAATTAAACAAAAGCTGACTGAAAAATTTGGGGATCAGGTTTCCGGGTTTGAAGAAACTTATGGCATGTTAAGTTTTGAAGCCCCCAAAGAAATGAACCTTAAAATATTGCAGTTTTTGTATGATGATCCCGTATTGGCATTTCAATTTATGACGGATCTGACTGCAGTTCACTATCCGCATCAGACAGGAAGGGAGCTGGCAGTTGTGTATCATTTGCATAACCTGAAAGACAATATCCGTTTACGTTTTAAAGTGTTTACAGATATCAGTAAACCAGATATTTATACAGCTTCTAAACTTTTTTCAGCAGCCAACTGGATGGAGCGGGAAAGCTTTGATTTTTTTGGAGTAAATTTTGTAGGTCATCCTGATTTAAGAAGGATACTGAATGTGGATGAAATGGATTATTTCCCTTTGCGAAAGGAATATCCCCTGGAGGATCAGACCAGGATTGATAAAGATGATGAAATGTTTGGAAGGGGTGGATCTGCTTATTAAAATACAATGCATATGATATTCCGTTTTTTAGAAAAATACAAATCATTACTATTTAGCCTGCTGATGCTGGTTGGAATATTAGTCATCGTATTTGTACCCATAAGCTGGGATAGACTCAGAAGCCTTTTTGGTGGATTTATTTCAGTAATGGCCCTGTATAACGTTGGTGCAGCTATTAAAGAATTAAAAAAGTAAAAATTTAGTGTACAGCTGCTTTGGCAGTTGCTACCTAAGGTTTTATTGAAATATTAAAGTTGGAAACATAAATAAAATGTCAGAACTGCAAAATACAAATATCAGTTTACCTGAGGGATCAATAGAAAAGCAAACTTCTACCTTAAATCTGGGGCCCACCCATCCTGCAACACATGGGGTAATGCAGAATATTCTGGAACTGGATGGAGAAAGGGTTGTAAGCGCAGAACAAACCATTGGGTATATACACAGGGCATTTGAAAAATTAGCGGAACGCAGGCCCCTTTTTCAGATTACCCCTATAACAGACCGGTTAAATTATTGCAGCAGTCCGCTTAACAATATGGGCTGGCACCTGACCTGCGAAAAATTACTGAAGGTAGAAACCCCTAAAAGGGTGGATTATTTACGTATTATTATCATGGAACTGGCCAGGATTGCGGACCATCTGATCTGTAATTCTATTATGGCAGTGGATGCTGGTGGATTTACCGGGTTTTTATATGTAATGGAATACCGGGAATTAATTTATGAAATCTATGAAGAAATATGTGGGTCCCGCCTTACTACTAATATTGGGCGTATTGGCGGTTTTGAAAGGAATTTCACAAATGCAGCATTTGAAAAACTCGAAAAATTCTTAAAGGAATATCCTAAGGTTTTAAAGGAATTTGAAACCATGTTGCTGCGCAACAGGATATTTATGGATCGTTTAACAGGAACAGGCCCTATCAGTGCTGAACGTGCATTGAATTACGGGTTTACCGGCCCTAATTTAAGAGCTGCCGGAGTGGATTATGATGTTAGGGTGCATACTCCTTACAGCAGTTATCAGGACATGGATTTTATTGTACCGGTAGGTAAAACCGGCGACAGTTATGACCGCTTTCTGGTACGAGAAGAAGAAATGTGGCAGAGTTTAAGCATCATTAACCAGGCCTATAAAAAAGTACAGGAATTTAAAGGTGCAGATGCAGAAGTGTTTCATGCAGATATACCGGAATATTATTTGCCGAAAAAAGAGGATGTATATACCAAAATGGAGGCCCTTATCTGGCATTTTAAAATTATTATGGGTGAAACAGATATTCCGAAAGGGGAGGTATATCAGTCTGTGGAAGCAGCCAATGGTGAACTGGGTTTTTACCTGATCAGTGATGGAGGCAGAACACCTTTCCGTTTACATTTCAGAAGGCCCTGTTTTATTTATTACCAGGCTTACCCTGAAATGATTAAAGGATCGATGCTGAGTGATGCAATCATGACCATGAGCAGTATGAATTTAATTGCAGGGGAATTGGATGCTTAGAAAATAATTTAAATTTGAAATATTGTGGTGAAGTTTAATGATCAACAATTAGCTGAATTTAACAGGTTAGTGGCAAGATACCCGGAAGGAAAGCAGAAAAGTGCCCTTTTACCGGTATTGCACCTGGCTCAGGATAGTTTTGGGGGATGGCTGAGCGAAGAAACCATGAATTATGTAGCAGAATTATTACAGATACTGCCTGTGGAAGTATATGAAGTGGCTACTTTTTACAGTATGTATAATACCAAACCAGTAGGTAAATATATGTTTGAAGTTTGCCAGACCGGTCCCTGTATGCTGATGGGTAGTGACAGTATCATTCGCTATATACAGGATAAATTAGGAATTAAACCTGGTGAAACTACTGCTGACGGGTTATTTACCTTAAAAACAGTGGAATGTTTAGGTGCCTGCGGGTATGCACCTATGATGCAATTGGGTAAACATTACCGGGAACACCTTACAAAAGAAAAAGTGGATGCTATTGTGGAAGAATGCAGAAAGAATGCTGCTGTAAATAATTAGTATAAGAATTTATATATAATGGGTAGAAAATTATTATTAGAAAAAGCACAGGTTCCGGGTATACGGACTTACGAAGTATACCGCAGGGAAGGTGGATACCGCAGTGTGGAAAAGGCATTGAAAACAATGACTCCGGAAGCAATTGTGGATGAAGTGAAGAAAAGTGGATTAAGGGGCCGTGGGGGTGCAGGATTTCCTGCCGGTATGAAATGGAGTTTTATTGCAAAACCTGAAGGTGTTCCCCGCCATTTGGTATGTAATGCAGATGAAAGTGAGCCCGGTACATTTAAAGACAGGTATCTGATGGAATTTTTACCCCATTTATTACTGGAAGGTTTAATTGTATCTTCTTTTGCATTGGGCAGTAAGGATACCTATATATATATCCGGGGAGAATATGCCTGGATAGTGGATATTCTGGAAAAAGCGATAGCAGAAGCACATCAGAATGGTTGGTTGGGTAAAAATATTCTGGGATCAGGGTTTGATTGTAATATACATGTACAACGCGGAGCAGGCGCATATATCTGTGGGGAAGAGACTGCTTTGATAGAAAGTTTGGAAGGAAAAAGGGGTAACCCGAGGTTAAAACCACCTTTTCCGGCTATTAAAGGTTTATGGGAAAGGCCAACTGTAGTAAATAATGTGGAAACACTAGCTTCTATAGGCCCGATTATTAATATTGGCGGTGATGAATACGCTAAAATAGGAGTGGGCAGAAGTACCGGAACCAAACTGATTTCTGCCTGTGGTAATATTAATAAGCCCGGGGTGTATGAAATTGATATGACCATTAGTGTGGAGGAGTTTATCTACAGTGATGAATATTGCGGGGGGATTGCCAATGGTAAAAAACTGAAAGCCTGTATACCGGGTGGTTCATCCGTACCAATTCTGCCGGCCAATTTAATACTGAAAACAGCAAAGGGAGAAACCCGCTATATGAATTATGAAAGCTTAAGTGACGGTGGTTTTGCAACCGGTAGTATGATGGGTAGTGGGGGCTTTATAGTACTGGATGAAGACCAGTGTGTGGTAAAGAATACCTTGACCCTGGCCAGGTTTTACAGGCATGAAAGCTGTGGACAATGTTCGCCCTGCAGGGAAGGAACCGGCTGGATGGAAAAGATATTACACAATATAGAATACGGAAAAGGTAAAATAAGTGATATTGATTTGTTGTGGGAAATACAAAGTAAGATTGAAGGGAATACCATTTGTCCGTTAGGTGATGCAGCAGCATGGCCGGTAGCAGCGGCAATAAGGCATTTCAGAGATGAGTTTGAATGGCATGTGTTGCATCCGGAAGAAGCGCAGCAGCGGAATTTTGGTTTAGGGCATTATGCAGATCCGATTCATGTACCGGTGACGGCATAAGGGATAAATTAGTACGATTTCAATAATACGTTTTATTTGTTGCGGTATATGCGGCAGATATTGCGGGAAAACAGTATAAAAGTGGCAGAACAACCATTATTTAAAGTAACAATTGATAACATCACCATTGATGTGCCGGCCGGTACTACCATACTGGAAGCAGCACGTAAGATTGGAGGTGAAGTGGCACCACCTACCATGTGTTATTACAGTAAATTAAAGGGAAGTGGTGGCAAGTGCAGAACCTGTCTGGTGGAAGTAAGTAAAGGTTCTGAAAAAGACCCGCGCCCCATGCCTAAACTGATGGCCTCCTGCAGAACGACAGTGATGGATGGGATGGAAGTTAAAAATATAACTTCTCCCAGAGTAACGGAAGCAAGGGCAGGTGTGGTTGAGTTTCTATTATTGAATCATCCGCTGGATTGTCCTATTTGCGATCAGGCCGGTGAATGCCATTTACAGGATTTAAGTTATGAACATGGAAAAGAGGGTACCCGGTATGAGTTTCAGAAAAGAACTTTTCCTAAGGTTGATTTAGGAGATAAGATTCAGTTACATATGACCCGCTGTATTTTATGTTACCGTTGTGTGTTTACAGCCGACCAGCTGACAGCCACAAGAGAACATGGAATATTAGACCGGGGCGATCATGCACAGATTGCCACTTTTATTCAGAAAAACCTGAATAACGATTTTATAGGGAATGTTATTGATGTTTGTCCGGTTGGTGCTTTAACCGACAAAACATTCCGTTTTAAGAACAGGGTATGGTTTACCAAACCGGTGGATGCACACAGGGATTGTACTAAATGCTGTGGGGAGGTTCAATTATGGATGCGTGGGGATGAAGTATTCAGGGTAACAGCACGTAAGGATGAATGGGGTGAAGTAAAGGAAAGTGCCAAAGGGGGAACCGGATGGATTTGCAATGAATGCAGGTTTGATAAAAAAGAAAGTAAAGACTGGGTAATAGAAGGCCCTTCTGAAATAAACAGGCATTCTGTTATTTCTCAGGGGCATTATACAGGGTTAACAATGCCAGGAGAAACTATTACCAAAGTAATGCAGGGGCGTGATCCGAAATTATTAATGGATATTCATGATGTTAGTGAGGTGAATAAACAAAATATTGATTTGAGTTTATTAAACCGACCGGCTCATTCAACAGATTTTAATAAATGATTTTAACAGATGAATACAATGAATCTACTTGCTATTGACTGGGCATTGTTTGCAGAAAAGCTGATCCTGATTGCGGTGATTATTTTTGCCAGCCTTGGGATTGCTTTATATATGACTTACGGAGAGCGTAAGGTAGCAGCGATATTACAGGATCGTCCGGGTCCTAATCGTGCCGGCCCATTTGGGCTGTTACAGCCTTTTGCAGATGGACTGAAACTGATCATGAAAGAAGAGATCATTCCCAATAATTCCAATAAAGCCTTATTTATACTGGGGCCTGCATTGGCAATGACAGCTGCTTTGATGACCTGTGCGGTTGTACCCTGGGGTGATAAACTTGTATTATTTGGAAGGGATATCGCATTACAGATTGCAGATGTGAACATTGGAATTTTATATGTATTTGGTGTGGTAAGTTTAGGCGTTTATGGAATTATGATTGGAGGTTGGGCCAGTAATAATAAATTTTCTTTGCTTTCAGCTATGCGCGGAGCTTCGCAGGCCATTAGTTATGAACTGGCCATGGGCTTAAGTTTGATTGCATTACTGATGATGACCGGAACCTTACAGCTTGGAGAAATAGTAAAGCAGCAGCAGGCACCGGGGCATTTATGGAATATTGTATACCAGCCTTTAGGATTTCTGATCTTTTTGGTATGTGCTTTTGCAGAATGTAACAGAACCCCATTTGATTTATCAGAAGCAGAAAATGAACTGAATATGGGATTTCATCAGGAATATTCCTCAATGAAACTAGGATTTTACCTGTTTTCTGAATATATCAATATGTTTATCAGCAGTGTGATCATGGCTACCCTGTTTTTTGGAGGTTATGATGTGCCTTTTCTGGATGAAAGTAAATTGCCGGTGAATCTGGCAGCCACTGTTGGTATCATTTCATTACTGGTTAAAACAGTATGTTTTATATTTTTCTTTATGTGGGTTAGATGGACGGTTCCGCGTTTCAGGTATGACCAGCTGATGAACCTTGGCTGGAAAAAACTGATTCCGCTGGCATTGGCCAATATGCTGATTACGGGAGCAGTAATTTTATGGTTGAAGAAATAAGGTTATTTTATTCAATGATAATTAACTGTTAACTAAAATTGGATAGAGATAAACTTGGTAACAAGTAACAATAAAAATATTTTTGCAAACCTTTAAACAGCTTTAAGCTGTAAGAATATGCAGGCATTAACAAACAGAGCAAAAGCAGTAGAGCGCAAACCAATGACATTTCTTGAAAGTATGTACCTGTGGAACATCTTTAGGGGAATGGCGGTGACATTCAGTCACATGTTTAAAAAGCAGCCTACCATTCAGTATCCGGAACAAAAAAGGCCATTCAGCCCGGTATTCAGGGGTTTACATGTATTAAACAGGGATGAGGAAGGCAGGGAAAGATGCACTGCCTGTGGTTTATGCGCAGTAGCTTGTCCGGCTGAAGCCATTACGATGGAAGCAGCTGAAAGATTACCCGGGGAAGAAGATAAATACAGAGAGGAAAAATATGCAGCCCGTTATGAAATTAATATGCTGCGCTGTATTTTTTGCGGATTATGCGAAGAAGCTTGTCCGAAAGATGCTATTTATTTAAGTGAGACTTTTGCGCCTGCTAATTTTGGACGTAAGAGCTTTATTTATGGAAAAAAAGATTTATTGATACCAGATCCTACAACAGAGCCAGCAGAACTGGCTAAAGCAAAAGGATTGAATTAAGCGATATTAAGATGAATGCAACACAAATACTATTTTGGTTTTTAAGTGTACTTGCCCTGGTTAGTGCACTGATGGTATTATTCAGTAAAAATCCGGTGCATAGTGTATTATGGCTGATTGCTGTATTTTTTGCCATATCCGGTCATTATATATTATTAAATGCCCAGTTTCTGGCAATTGTAAATATCATTGTATATGCGGGTGCTATTATGGTATTGTTTCTGTTTGTAATTATGTTAATGAACCTGAATAAAGAAACTGAGCCGCAGAAAAATGTATGGATGAAATTGGCAGGAGCCATTTCCGGGGGATGTTTATTGATGATATTGGTTTCTTTAGTACGTCAGGCACCCGAAATTAATGGAAAAACGGTTTTACTGAAAACGGGTAGTATCGGGTTAATTGGTAATCTGGGAAAGGTTTTATTTCATGATTATGTGGTGCCATTTGAAATTAGCAGTGTTTTGTTTTTAAGTGCAATGGTGGGGGCCGTGGTTATTGGTAAAAAGGATTAGGATTTACATTAAATAATTTAATAAATGCCCGAAAGGGTTTTGGCTATGCCGATTCAATATTATATCATTTTATCTTTATCTCTTTTCTGTATTGGAATAGTAGGGGTATTAACACGCAGAAATGCCATTATTGTGTTTATGTGTGTTGAATTAATGCTGAATGCAGTGAATTTATTGCTGGTTGCATTTTCTAAAGTACATTATGCAACAGCTTATCTGGCTAACAAAGCTACTACCACAGGAAGTGAAGCTCAGATTTTTGTATTTTTTATTATGGTGGTTGCAGCAGCGGAAGTAAGTGTGGGATTGGCCATTATAGTGATGATGTACCGGAATGTACACTCGGTAGATGTGAATTTTTTAAACAGGTTAAAGAATTAGCCGCTTCTTTAGCAAAAGGAAGAGGCAGGAGCAATAAACTGGATTTATTAACATAATAAATTAAAGTCCGTAAAGGATTTAGGGTGTATGAATCAACTTGCTTATTTAGTTCCGTTATTACCATTAATAGGGTTTCTTATTAATGGGTTAGGAAGAAAATCGCTTTCGAAATCTGCTATCGGATGGATCGGTTGCGGCACAGTACTTATTTCATTTATCATCAGCCTGGTTTTATTTTTTGATGTAAAGAATGGAGGTGGTGCTGTAGTTTCTTATTTTAATTTTATTGAAGCAGGAAAATTAGTAATTCCATTTGCTTTTCAGATTGACCAGTTAAGTGCAGTTTTTTTATTAATAATAACCGGGGTTGGATTACTGATACATGTGTATTCCACTGCTTATATGCAGGAAGAAGAACCACAGCATTTCGGCAGGTATTTTGCCTATTTGAATTTATTTATATTTTCCATGTTATTGCTGGTAATGGGTGCCAATTATGTGATCATGTTTATCGGATGGGAAGGAGTTGGGTTATGTTCTTATTTACTGATTGGGTTTTGGTTTAAGAATGACAATTATAATTATGCAGCCAGGAAAGCCTTTATCATGAACAGGATTGGTGATCTTGGTTTTTTACTGGCGATATTCTGGTTGATTGCCAAATTGGGAACTGTTTCTTTCGGAGAAGTATTTGCGAATGTATCCGGCTTATCTGCTGTTGACCTTACAGCGATTACCATTTTATTATTCATTGGTGCGATGGGTAAAAGTGCACAGATACCATTATACACCTGGTTGCCCGATGCAATGGCTGGTCCTACGCCTGTATCTGCCTTAATACATGCAGCCACTATGGTAACTGCGGGTATTTATATGATTGCCAGAAGCAACGTATTATATTCTGCCAGTGAAGTAGCACAAAACTTGGTAGCAGTTATCGGACTGGCAACTGCATTATTTGCTGCCACCATTGCCATAAAGCAAAATGACATTAAAAAAGTACTGGCCTACTCTACAGTAAGTCAGTTAGGGTATATGTTTTTAGGTCTGGGTGTGGGAGCTTATACCGGGGCTGTATTTCATGTAATGACCCATGCATTTTTTAAGGCCCTTTTATTCCTGGGTGCCGGCTCTGTGATACATGCCATGCATCATGAACAGGATATCCGTAAAATGGGTGGATTGAAAAAATATTTACCCGTTACCCATGCAACCTTTTTAATAGGGTGTATTGCCATTTCCGGAATACCGCCATTCAGCGGATTCTTTTCAAAAGATGAAATTTTAGCTGCAGCCTATGATAAAAACCCGGTTTACTGGGGTTTGGGAGTTGCCGGTGCAGCGATGACTGCTTTTTATATGTTTAGGTTATATGCTACAACATTTTTAGGAAGTTTTCGTGGAACAAATGACCAGGAACATCATTTGCATGAAAGCCCGAAAGCTATGACCTGGCCTTTACTGATACTGGCAATATTAAGTGTGGTGGGTGGATTTGTAAATGTACCTGAAGTGTTAGGTGGGCATAGCAGTCTGCATACCTTTCTGGCACCTGTATTAACTACCGAAATAACACATGAAACTATACACAGTACTGAATATATGCTGATGGGTATTTCTGTGGCTATTGCAGCCATTGCCATCATCTTTGCCATTGGTAAATATTCAAAGAAACCCCAGCTGGAAGATGCAGAAGGTTTTGGAAAAGTATTGGAAAATAAATGGTATGTGGATGAATTATATGATGCGATAATTGTTAAACCACTGGGAAATTTATCTGCATTCTTTAAAAATGTTGTAGAGAAAAGCGGAATTGATGGTGCAGTTAATGGGGTTGGAAAGCTGGTGAATTATTCCTCCAGACAGTTACGTTTATTACAGAATGGCCAGGTAGGCAGTTATATTTTGTTTATGGTGCTGGCAATTATTGTGATAGTGCTGATATGGGTGAATGATGGGTATATCTATCGTTTTATAGTTAAATTATTTTAAAAGCTGAAAGGCTAAACTGATTATATGATCCCTGTTCTATTGATATTAATTCCGTTATTGAGTGGCTTATTTCTGTTCTTTTTAAAAGAGGAAAAAGCGGTCAAGAATTTTGCATTAATTGCTGCACTTATATTACTGGCAGTTGTGGTATATGCAATAACGTTAAGCCCTGCGGGCAAACTGACTTTTGATACGGCCTGGCTGCCTGTTGTAGGAAGCCGTTTCAGTCTTGGTATAGATGGTATGGGCAAAATGCTGATTTTATTAACAGCTATTTCTTTTCCGGTGGTGTTGATTTCCACTTCTGGCAATAGCTACAAAAACACTGCTGCTTTTTATGCCCTGATGTTATTAACCCAATGCGGTTTAATGGGTGTATTTTTAGCAACTGATGCTTTGCTGTTTTATTTTTTCTGGGAGTTGGCTTTGGTTCCTGTATATTTTTTATGTTCTATATGGGGAGGGGAGAAAAGAATTGCAGTTACGTTCAAGTTTTTCATTTATACATTTATAGGTTCTTTACTGATGCTGGCAGGCATTTTGTTTTTACATTATAAATCGGAAAATGGTTCATTTGCCATTAAAGCACTTACCTCTGCACATCTGGAAAATTTTGAGCAGAAATTTTTATTCTGGTTATTTTTCATAGCGTTTGCGATTAAAATGCCCATATTTCCTTTACATACCTGGCAGCCCGATGCATATGAACAGGCACCAACAGCGGTAACCATGGTCTTAAGTGGAGTGATGGTGAAAATGGGAATTTTTGCTGTAATCAGATGGTTGATTCCAATGTTTCCCCAGGCTGCGAATGAATATGCAACACTGGTTATGATTTTGTCTATTACCGGAATGATTTATGCCAGCCTGATAGCGATTAAACAGGATGATATTAAGCGATTGATAGCCTATTCATCTATTGCACATATTGGACTAATGTGTGCAGCCATCTTTGCACACAACCAGATTGGACTGGAAGGCGTGATGATACAAATGTTTAACCATGGTATTAATGTAATTGGATTGTGGATTGTAGCCAATGCTATTGAACAGCAATTACAAACCAGGAAATTCAGTGAACTGGGCGGGTTGGCACAAACATCACCTGTGCTCGCAATATTGCTGGTGGTAATGGCACTGGCCAATATTGCATTGCCTTTGACCAATGCTTTTGTGGGCGAATTTTTAATGTTTAATGGATTATTTCAGTTTAATGTATGGATGGCAGTAGTAGCAGGAATCAGTATTATACTGGCAGCTGTTTATACATTAAATATGATACAAAAAATATTTTACGGAAAAACGGTAGCAGCAACTGAACATGCAGTTGATATCAGTAGTTCGGTAAAGTGGACTTTAATCTTTTTAGTAATTGTAGTTTTGATTTTGGGTGTTTATCCGCAACCACTGATCAATCTTACAAAAGATACAGTAAATGCTATTGTGGCAAATCGTTAACAGAATTTTGAACTGAGCAGATAATATGAATGCGATAATCATTTCGGCTTTATGTGGTGTGGTGATGATGTTTAGCGGCATCTTCACAAATAATAAAACCACAATTAAGAACATTGCCATTGCAGCAATGCTGGTTTTACTGGTAGCTAATATTCTAAACACTTATGGAATCTATTCCTTCCGTATTGATGTGAACAATATGCTGCGATTCCAGGTATTTGGCTTATATTTTAACAGTATCGTATTTCTGGCCACATTGATTTATTTAATCCTAAGTGGGGATGACATTGTAAATGTGGGCATTAATGCGGCAGAATATTTTGCATTGATATTTTTTGTTCTCTGCGGAGTAAGCATACTATCCTGTTTTAATAATACACTAATGCTGTTTCTTGGTATTGAAATACTCTCCATTCCTTTATATATATTAACCGGGACAGACAAAAGGAACCTGAAAAGCAATGAAGCCTCCTTAAAGTATTTTCTGATGGGCTGTTTTTCAACCGGTATTTTATTAATGGGTATTACTTTGTTATATGGTGTATCCGGTGATTTTTCTATTGACCAGCTAGCAGTAAAAGGCTCTGTGGTTTCAGGAATGGCAAATTCCGGTATTATAGTGCCGCTAGGGTTGATTTTCATTTTTATTGCCTTGAGCTTTAAAGTTTCTGCTGCACCCTTTCATTTCTGGACACCTGATGTATATGACGGGTCGCCCAGTGTCTTTACCTCATTTATGGCTACGATTGTTAAAGCTGCTGGGTTTATAGCATTTATTCGTGTTTTTGAGACCAGAATACCAGAATTAGGAGCATCTGCCAGGATTATTATTCCATTGGTAATCATCTGTACTTTACTGGTGGGTAATATTACTGCCGTTTTTCAGCAAAGTGTTAAAAGAATGCTGGCTTATTCCAGTATTGCGCAGGCAGGATTTATGTTATTCGCTTTATACAGTTTTAATGATATTGCCAAGGAAGGTATCTTGATATATACTTTTGCCTACAGTTTTGCAACGATTGGAATTTTTGCAGTACTGATTAAAATGAAAGATTATACTTTTGAAGGATTTAACGGCTTAGCTAAAAAAGAGCCGGTATTAGCGGCTACTACAACAATATTTTTACTGTCATTGGCTGGAATACCGCTTACTGCAGGTTTTTTTGGTAAATATTATATGTTGCTTTCTGCTATAAAGGCTAACGGACAATATGCATTGTGGTTAGTTA